>R06__coassemble_593_pt1 | contig 13157 bp, 16 predicted proteins | sample R06__metabat2_low_PE_050 | metagenome-assembled genome bin R06 | reverse complement strand
AATATCCTGAGGATAATTAAGATCTGGTTTTGTCCAACCTGGTTCTTCACTACCTGGAAGATCTGGAGGGAATCTATGAAAAGGTCTTTCGTACGCTGAAGCCTGGAGGCATCTTCCTTTTCAACATCGAGCACCCGACCTTTACGGCCGGAATACGTCAGGAATGGATGCTGGACGAAGAAGGAAAGATCATCTGCTGGCCGGTCGACAATTATTACTATCCCGGCGAACGCATGACGGATTTCCTCGGTTTCGAGATAAAGAAATACCATCATACGCTGTCACAGATCCTGAATCCGCTGATCAGCCTTGGTTTTACACTTTCGAAGGTGGAAGAGGCCATGCCTCCGGAGGAACTGATGGACGTCCCGGGCATGAAGGATGAAATGAGGCGCCCGATGATGCTTTTGGTTTCTGCTGTGAAGAATCAGCGGTAAAACTTCTTTCAGGTTCAGGGTCTGGACAGACACAGCGAATTCATTATGTTTGGTTTTCATTTTTAGGAGGTTTTTCCTGAAAAACAGGAAAATGTAAATTGTTTATGGATAAAGAAAAGATCATTTCTGAAATCAAAAACGGACTGACGGGAAACAGGGAACAGGATCTCCGTTATCTTGAGGAAAAAAGAAAAGAGTATTCAGATTCGGAGAAAGGACACGAGATTGCAGCGGAATGCAGCAGACTCATGTATGACATCCTCACCGGAAAGGGCTCAGCTGCGGCGCAGCCCGAAATCGAAATCGTGAATGCGATCGATGTGGATGAGCATCTGAAACAGGCGGAAGAATGCCTGAAAAAGGATGATGCGGACAAGGCAAAGGAACTCCTGGATCCGATTGTCGAAATGCTGGACAAGAAAGAATGGGAAACTCTCTATGAAATCGACAGCGAGTTCGATTACTATTCCTTCGGTGAGCCGTTTGAAGAAATCCTGTTTTCCGCATCAAACAGCGGCGGTAAGACCGTAAAGGTTGTAGACGAAAGGTATGACAGGGTATACCTTCTTTACGGCACGATACTGATTGAACTGAAGCATCTGGATCTTGCCAGAAGATATCTGCTGAAGGCGCTGCGCTGGAATCCTTCGGGATGCGGTGCCTGCTTCGAACTTGCCGAGATCTCCAAGATGGGCGGCGATTACGAAACCTATAAGAAGCTGACCCTGAAGACCTTTACCATTGCCTTCCGCCCGGCTGATCTTGCCAGGGCATACAGAAACATGGGCTTCTGGTTTTCGGAACAGAAAATGTGGAAGGAAGCATATTCCTGTCTTCTTCTCAGCCGCCAGTTCGGTGACAACGTGAAGGCGGATACGGCAATCAACTATATCCTTCAGATCAATAACAGCCTTCCCGAGCGTTGCGGCGATACGGAAATGGCCGGGATTGCGGTGAAATACGGATTCCCGGTAGGACCGGACAGAAATCTGCTCAATCTCGCTTACGGTTACGGTGAGTATTTCCGTCAGAACGGAAACAGAAAATCCGCACTTTATTTCTATGAAATCGTCTATAAGCTGACGAACGATGAAAATATCGGATCCATCATGGAAGAATTGAAGGGCTAAAATGAGAAAGAAGACAGCGCTGATTCTGCTTGCCGTGACAGTTGCCGCCGCAGCCATGATTTTCTGGGTCCTTTTTGCGGACAGACCTGCAGAGAATGCCGATTCTGAGCCTGAAACGAACGGCGGCGAGGAAATTATCGAATTTGACGGCCCGGGCTCCTATATCGAAGAGATCCGGGGAACGGTGACTGAGGTCACGGATTCCGATGAATACTCCTATATCATCACGGTAAGACTTGACGAAGCGTATGCGGAAAGTTTCGGGGAAGAATATATCCGTCTTCTGATAGATGAGAATCCGGATACGGAGAGATTCGTCTTGGGAGACACCATCAAAGCCTGCTTCCCGGGAGGCACGGACTGGGAGGGTGATCCTCCTATGATTACTTCTGTAAATTACTGTTCTCTTGAGGAAGACGATTCGTGATCTGAGCAGTATAAAAGCCTGTACGATGAAAACGTACAGGCTTTTGCAGTAATTTCGGGGTGCTGATCAGTTCTTTCCGATCGAACTGACGACGAAATTCAGCACGGAAGACAGAAGTTCACTGGTATCTGTTTCCTTTCCGCTCAGAAGAGAGGAAAGGAGTTCGCTTGCATCGGTCTCTTCACCGTTCAGCATCTTGATGACGCTTTTCTTCGTATCGGTATCCGCTGCTCTGTAGAGTTCCAGGAGTTTTTTTTCAGCGGCAGTTACTTTTACGCTGGTTCCGGATGATGTCTTGGACGAAGACTTTGAAGAGGAAGTTTTCTTGGCTGTTGTTTTTCCGGCTGCTTCCAGGAGCGATTTCTGAGTGACTCCGGTTGCCTTGGCGATCGCCTTGAGCTGATCCTGGGTCAGTTCCGCTTCTCCGCGTTCCGCTTTGCTGATATCCGAAGCGGAAAGACCGGAGATTTTCTTTGCAAGCTGTTCCTGTGTAAGTCCTGCATCGGTCCTTGCACTCTTGATGAGAGCGCCGACTTTTTTAGCTGCCATGTTCTGTATCTCCTTTATATTTTTAACGAAGTGAAATCTTTATATTTCATTTTAAGACATATCGTCTTCGCTTACAAATATTTAATGAAGACTGTCCCAGCCTGAAATAAAACTTGTTCCGTTTCTGATAATTTTCTGTCAAAAGAGCCCTGCAGAAGCTACAATAAGAACAGAATCGGATTCAGGAGTTGAATATATGAATAAGAATTATGAAACCATTCTTCCGGAAGGATACAGGGAAGCTTTTGTGGTGGATGCCAAGGACAGGAAAACGATCATTGGAATGAACATCGCAGCAACTGCTTTTACCGTCCTAGGCATTATTGCCGTGATCCTGATTTACAGACCGTCTTATGATGATATCTTTTCCTGGAGATATTTTGCTGCATTTGCGGGACTTATGCTTTACCTTGTGCTTCATGAGCTGACGCATGGACTTGTCTATAAGTTATGACCGGAAGAAAGCTCACCTTCGGCCTTTCTTTTTCAGTTGCTTACTGCGGTGTTCCGGACATTTTTGTCTATCGGAAAAAAGCTGTAATGTCGCTTCTGGCACCATTTATCGTCTTTGATATTCTGTACGGAATCGGGGCTCTGGCTCTTCCTCTCGTAATCGACCGCTGCTTTTGTGCGATTCTGCTTATGATCCATGCGGGAGGCTGTGTAGGCGATCTTTATGATACATGGCTGTATCTGACCCGCTTCAGGGATCCTTCCGTTCTGATGAAGGATACAGGCCCGAAGCAGACCTTCTATGTAAAATAGCACGTTCAATTATTGGGAAATGCGGGTATTCCGCATATGCAAAGGAGATCGTGAAATGAATCTGTTTGATATTATTGGCCCTGTCATGGTAGGTCCTTCCAGCTCGCATACTGCCGGAGCCTGCAGGATCGGATATGTTGCGAGAAAACTCCTGGGGGAGGAAGTGAAGCAGGCTCAGATCCTTCTCTATGGTTCCTTTCTTGCAACCGGAAAAGGACACGGCACCGACTCTGCTCTGGTAGCCGGACTGATGGGAATGCTCCCGGATGATGAGAGAATACCCGGAAGTCAGACGCTGGCTTCGGAAAGAGGCATGGAAGTGACTTTCGGAGAAGCAAATCTGCGGAATGCCCGTCCGAATTCCGTGGAACTCATCCTGACGGGAGTTTCCGGAAGACACCTTGATGTCGTGGGTGAATCCCTCGGCGGAGGTCTCATCAATATTGCAAGCGTGGGCGGGCTGGCCGTCAATTTTTCCGGAGATCTTCCTACTCTTATCGTACAGAACCACGACAGGCCCGGAAGAGTGGCGGAGGTTACCGGTATGCTTTCCAAGGAGTCCATCAATGTCGCAACGCTTCACCTTCTGAGATCCGGGAGGGGCGGTGATGCCGTCATGGTCATTGAATGCGATCAGGAGATCAAAGAGGAAACGCTGGACTGGCTGAAAAAACTGGACGGCGTGACTGAAATCACATATTACAGCCCCGCAGGGAGGTCAGATAAATGAGCTATTCCAAAGTGTCCGAGATTCTGAAAGATTCCGCCGAGACAGGACTTCCTTTCTGGAAACTGATTCTGGAAGAGGATGTCCGCGAGCGCGGTGTATCCGAGAAGGAATCTTTTGAAAAGATGCGCTCCATGTACCGCGAAATGAGAAGAGCCGATTCCTCCTATGACGGCAGTCTCAGATCCAGAAGCGGCATGGCCGGCGGAGACGGTGAGAAACTGGAAGCTTTCCGGAAAAAAGATAATCCTCTGCTCGGAAATTTTCTGACCGAAGTGATGGCAAAGGCTGTCAAAATGGGAGAATCCAATGCCTGTATGAGAAGAATCGTTGCTGCTCCGACCGCAGGATCCTGCGGCGTCATTCCTGCAGTCCTGCTCACCTATGAAGAACAGATCGGGGCAGAGGAAGACCGGATGGTGGAAGCGCTTTATGTTGCAGGCGGAATCGGAGAAGTTCTGGCCAACAGTGCAAGCATTGCGGGTGCCGAAGGAGGATGCCAGGCGGAGATCGGTTCTGCCAGCGCTATGGCGGCGGGTGCACTTTCCTATCTGCGCGGAGGAGACAACGAAGCCATTGTCAATGCGATGGCACTTGCCATCAAAAACATGCTGGGACTCACCTGTGATCCTGTGGCGGGACTTGTGGAAGTGCCCTGCATAAAGAGAAATATCTCCGGCGCGGTCAATGCGGTCGTGTGCTGCGAGGAAACGGCAGCCGGTATCCGCAGCAGGATTTCGCCGGATGAGGTCATCGACTCCATGAGGAGAACAGGAAAGCTGATCCCCGGATGTCTGAGAGAGACCGGCGAGGAAGGACTTGCCGTAACACCTTCGGGACTTCGGGTCAAAAAGCAGCTTTCCGATAAGAAATGAGCGGACTTTTCGATAATATATGCGGAAGCAGCATTCTGAAAAGACGGCTGCTTGGAAATCCGTATATCCGGGGTCATATGGATTTTATGGAAAAGAACGGAACCGAGGAAGACAGACGGCGTTATTCTCTGCGTATGACGGATGTCTGCGATAATATGAACAGGAATTTCCGCGATATGTTCTTCGTTTGCTATAGGGCTTCGTCAGAAGAGGGCATGAAAGTCAGCCTCGAAACAGGGCTCGACTACAGGCTGGTCATGCAGGATAAGAAAAGCGGATTTTCCTATCTTCAGGCCATGATTTCGCCTGCGGAGGAGGTGCGTGTCTCCGGAGAAGTTCCTGTTATTAAATGTGACTTTTCCGCCTGCTCGGAAATGAAGAGCACTTCGTTTGACGAAGGCGTAAAACAGATCCTGATCTGTCAGTTCCCGAAGTTCAGCCGTCTTGAAAAAGCATACATTTCGTCGTCTGTTGAAGTCGTCAATCCCAGTGTGTTCAAAGAATGCCCCAAGATGTCGGAGTGTTTTTTTCAAAGTGCATGTACCGCTGTTTTCCGCAGGGGGGTACTGAACCCAGAATGGGACTTTGACAGTGTGATGAGTGCGGAACAGATCGAAATACTAAGAAGCAATGCTGCGGGATCCCCGCAGATTCTGTAAATGATATCAGCAGTCAGGGAGGAAATCATATGTTCACTTCAGAAACAACCGTAAGGGAAATCTACAGTGATCCAAGGATCCGGAAATACAGGAATTATTCCATTTACGGACAGAGAAAATACGGAAACCTTTTCTTTCTCGCCAGTCTTTCTCAGCTGTCAAAATCAAACTGGAATATCCCGGACATGAACAGGGGAATAGAGCGTCTGAAGGAAGCGGCGGTGCTGCCCGGCTTCTTCCAAAAGGTGTATTCTGACAGCGAGTGCCGGGACGACAGAAGGAAAAAGGACGTGAACCTCATGTTTTTCCCTTCAGAGAAACATGACGGAAAGAAGAAGCCATTCATCATCGTCTGTGCCGGCGGTGCCTATACCCATGTATGCAACATGACGGAAGCCTATCCCGTCTGCAGAAGTTTCAACGAACTGGGATTTGACTGCTTTGCCCTGAACTACAGGGTATCCACAGCCGGTGTCATGCCGATGCCCCTCGACGATCTTGCCGCCGCCATAAAGTATATCGACAGAAACTGCAGCGGACTTCTCAAGGATTCGGATCCGTCAAGATATGCGGTCTGCGGTTTTTCGGCCGGCGGAAATCTGACTGCGGAATGGGGATCGAAGACGGTCGGATATGAAAAATACGGTATCAGAAAACCTGCTGCACTGCTGCCGATTTACGGTGCAGTCAGCTGCAAGGTACCGGAAAACGGGAACGACGGGTTCCTGAAATTGATGTTCGGCGAGAACTATACCCCAGAGACAGCACAGCTTTATGATGTTCCGTCGCACATAGACGATGACTATCCTCCCTGTTATATTGTCTGCTGCGAGGATGACCCTCTCGTTCCTTACAGTAACAGTACGGAACTGCATGATCTGCTGGAAAAGAACGGAGTAAAAAGCAGACTCCTGGTCGGCAAAACAGGCGGACACGGTTACGGAGTAGGCACGGGAACTTCCGTGGAAGGATGGCCCGCCCTTGCCGCTGAGTTCCTCGAAAATCTCTGATACATGAAAAATGACCGGCTCTGACATGTACCCTCTTTACTGGACAACGCAAATCCAGTAAGGAGGGTACATATCACTCAGGCCGGTCATTTACTTTATGCAGCTGTATTATTCCACCGTGATGATATCGCTGTTCCTGAAGGCATAGTCGGAGATTTCATTGCCTATGCCCGGCAGTTCAGGAACCGTCATGAAGCCGTTTTCCGGCTCATAGTCGTATTTTGTGAGGGCAAGCATCTTTGGCATGCAGGTGTTCACATTGTATTCATGAGAAATGAAATCCGTGAGCGTTGATTCCAGATGGAGCGATGCCGCCGTGACCAGGTTGCTGCCGCAGACGTGGATCTGAACGGCAGCTTCATAAATATGTGCCATGTCGCAGATCTTCTTGGTCTCTGTGATGCCTCCTGTGTTTCCGATATCAGGCTGGATCACCTGTACGGAGCCCTTCTCAAGATGCTCCTTGAACTGCCAGCGGGAATAGATCCTTTCTCCTGAGGCAGTGGGAAGACCGGTATTGTCGTGCACGTACTTCAGAAGATCGGGATGCGGTGCCACCGGCTCCTCAAAATACATGATTCCGTAGGCTTTTGCCATGTTCCCAAACTGAACCGCAGATTCCTTATTGGTGTAGCAGTGGTTCTCGAGTATGATGTCGCCGTGGGGACCGAGAGCATCTCTGACGGCCCGAATTCTGTTTTCGGCCAGTTCCATCATTTCGAGGGGCAGGTAAGGGCTTCTGTCGTTCTGAGCTGTTCTTTTCCCGTTTTCGTCGAAGGTGATGAAATTGAATTTGACTGCATCGAAACCAAGATCCATGGCTTTGCGTGTGACGAGGGCATAATCTTCCGGGGAGCCGCAGGGCTTTCTGTCGGTGCCCATGCCGTTCTGAAGCTGGCTTGCATAGGCTCTCAGGGAGCTGCGCATCTTTCCGCCGAGCAGTTTGTATAGCGGAACGCCGAAGGCTTTTCCTCGGATGTCCCACAGGGCAATGTCGAAAGCGCTGATTCCCGCAAATACCACAGGGCCTCCGTTGATGCCCCAGAATGTCTTATGATAAAGTTTTTCCCAGATATCTTCGTTGTCCAAGGGATCCATGCCGATCAGTTTCGGTGCCATGTCCTGAAGCATGCCGAAGGCCGCATTGGAGATTCCTCCGTAGGAAAGTGCGGCTTCACCGTCTCCGAAAATTCCTTCGTCTGTGTGGATCCTGACGAAGAGCGGACGCCATCCTCCTTCTACCGGATAAGAGTGCAGGAGTTCTATTCTGGTAATTTTCATGTATATCACCTTGCCTTTCAATACTTAAATCATATTTTGAAACTAAAGTCGATTCCAGTAATTAAGCAATTGATTAGCCGCTAATAAAAACTTTAGTATTAACAATAAAGATTAATTGAGTTACTATATGGAAAAAATGTAACGGAGGCAGGGAATGTATAAGAAAAAACTGGAAGAGGATATCAGATGCCCGCTGGAATACGGACTTAAGATTTTCGGCGGCAGATGGAAATCCAGAGTGATCTGTGTGCTGAACCGGTTCGGTGTCCTAAGATATAAGGACATCAGGGAAAATATGTACAACGTCTCCGATACGGTGCTTGCTGCTACGCTTAAGGAACTTGCCTGCGACGGACTTGTTGAGAGAAAATCTTATGATGAGGTACCGCCCAGAACGGAATACTTGCTGACGGAGAAGGGAAAATCGGTGGTGCCGATCCTAGGATATATCTGTGAATGGTCCGGACAGTACTTCAAATCCGAAAATAATGAAGGACTTCCTCACTGCAGGAACTGTGATCACAGAAATTAAAATAACGGCGGAAGACCGGAAGGTCTTCCGCCGCTGATGTTTAAATGGGGAATTTATCGTTTGGAAAAGGAGGCGGCCATTTTCCCGAAAATTTCACGGTAGACGGACACGTCCGATGCAACGGCGACTCTGGCGTTTTTCCTGTCTGCATCAAAATCCGCAACGGTCCTGCCGTATGTAATCGGGTTATGGAGTTCCATGGAAAGAGCTGCTTCTTTCCAGGTGATGAACCTTTCATCCACAAGGGAAGAAATGGCAATGGCGTCGTGGAGACAGTCCTTTTTTCTGAAATCGATCAGTTTCTGCATGACTTCTCTGACAGCGGGCTCCATGTCTTCGGACATTGCATCGAATTCCGCTCTTGTCAGCGGTGTATGATTCGTGACGTTGAGTCCGACCATGTCGATCGGGATGCCGCTTCTGAAAACAATGTCGGTTGCGGGAGCGTCGTTAAAGGCATTGGCTTCCGCATATGGAGTAATGTTTCCCTCCTTGATGCTGCCGCCCATAAGCACGATCTTTTTGACATATTTCGGCAGATCGGGATGTGCCTGGAGGGCTCTGGCAATATTGGTATAAGGAGCAACGGGAACAAGAATCAGATCACCGCCGCAGGCCACAGCAGTTTCATAGATTTTGTCCCAGGCTGGAAGCGGATCAGGCTTACGGTCGGAATGAGGAATCTCCACATTGCCAAGGCCGTTTTTACCGTGAAAGGCTTCAGCCGGTTTTCCGAAAGGCCTGGTCAGGAAGCTGTCTGATCCTTTGGCTACCGGGACATCGTCCCGTCCGAAAAGTTTCAGTATATCCAATGCATTTCGTGTTGTGACATCCGTGGTATTATTACCGCCCATGGTCGTGACGGCTTTGAGGTCAAAATGATCCTGAAGTCCGCATCCGATGGCAAGACAGAAAAAATCGTCAACACCTGGATCGGTATCTATAAGAATAGGCTGTTTATACATTTCATTTCTCCTTGTCTTATGCCTCTTGATTAGCTAAATTATATCGTTTCGGATGAGGGAAGTCTTTTCTTTTTTCCAAGGAAATAGAATAATGGCACCAGGTAGATGTAGAAGGCAAAGAATATGCAGGCGGCAGGAGATCCGATCGAGGCTGCCGGAACAGAATAGGAAATATCCCAGGGTATCACTGCGGTGAAGAGAACACAGGTGTTTTCAAGAAAGAGTGCTTTTTCTTCCTTGCTAGCGAAGTTCTCTGTGCACAGGACGGTCGTAAACATGATTGCCATGGTCTGGCTGCCGGCTATTGCCGATGAAACGATGCTGAGTAATAAGTTCTTGACTGTAACCGGAAGACGGATTTCCCGGATTGTTTTCCCGATAGGCTCCAGAAATCCTGTATAGTTGAAAATCCCGATGATGAAAGTGGAAACCAGGAGAGTCAGTGCGGGCGAGATCATGGAGAAGGCTCCTCCGCCGTTCAGCATGGAAAGAGATGGATCATCGGTATGATATCCGCTGAACAGCTGAAGCAGAGCCTGTACGATGCCGGTATGGCAGCATAAAACGGAAATCATGAGACAGACTGCAGAAGTCAAAAAAAGCACCAGTTTGCTGTTGATGCGAAGAAGGCTCATGACAACGATCATTCCGATTGGAAGAAGGCTGATCCAGTGCGTTTCTCCGGCTGCTGCGGTTACTGTATCACAGCCTGAAGAAAAAAGGAGACCCGCACCGAGATACAGAACGACAGCCGACAGAAAGGGGAGCGGGAAACCGCGAAGCATCATTCTGAAGTCGGTATAGATGTCATTACCGGTAATTCCTGCTACCAGATTTGCACTTGAGGAAAGCGGAGACATTCTGTCTCCGAGATATATGCCGGACAGAATGGCACCGCAGTACAGCGGGGCAGGCAGACTGGAGGAGGCACCGAGGGAAGCACATATGACGCCTGCCGTTGCGGCGGATGCGAAAGCCGATCCTGTGCAGAGCGACATCACGGAACAGATGACAAAGATGGAGGGAAGCACCAGAACCGGAGTAACAAACCTGAGGCACAGAGAGATGACTGCGGTAATTGTACCGCTTGCCCTGAGCTGCGAGGAGAGCATTCCGACAAACAGAAGGTTCAGGATGACGGGAGCCGTCTGCTTTATGTTCTTAAGGCAGGCACGGATAAGACTTCCGGCATCCCTGCCTTTTGACAGTTCATATATAAAAAGTAGGACGAACCAGACGGCGAGGCCTTTTACGGCAGCAATGGAGAATACCGTGCAGGCAATCAGCAGGACTGCAAGAAGTATCAGAAGAGCAAGTTCCATGGATTGGATTCCTTTGATGATATGGAGTGCGGAACAAAATGAAAGGAGAACAGCACAATATTGTTATTTCTCCCTGGATTTGGGATAATTGAACTGCAGAACATTCTATCACAAACGATGTGCGATATCGTCGGATTTCTCTTCTCAGGAGATTTTGGACACGATGACGAAAATCATGGAAAACATCATGTACCCCTGCATTGCAGCAGTCATATTCTGGCTGGTGTTCCTTCTCTGCATAAAATTTCAGCCGCAGAAAATGAGAAATGCTTATCTTCTTTTCGCCGCAGCCGGATGCACGATTCTGGCCGTTGCTGCCGCTTTCGGCAGGTATTGTCTGGAAGCACTGGCGGCAGAATTTGTCCTTATCGTTATCGTGATGCTCGCCGTCCCTGTTGTCCTGATCTGCAATGGAGTTCGGGTGCTGAAAAAGGAAGGGAAAAGCGCAACGCATTATTTATCCCTTGCGCTTGGTTTTCTCATTGCCGGCGGTGAACTTTCATCTCTCCATATTATTGCGCGTGTTTGCGACAATGCTGTTTTTTCTGCCGCAGATTACATTTTATGTTTTTTCTCTCTCAGTGCTTTTTATGTCAGTCTTGTCATCCTGGCATTTGTTATATACTCGATAGGCATTCAGTACATGCCTCACGGATATAATTTTGACTTTGTGATCATCCATGGATGCGGTCTGATCAAGGGAAAATGGGTATCTAAGCTTCTTTCCGACCGGCTTGACAGAGCGGTGGAAATCTATGACAGGTCCAGAGTGAAACCGATGCTTGTTCCAAGCGGCGGCAAAGGAAGCGACGAGCAGATTTCCGAAGCTCAGGCAATGAAGGATTACCTTGTTTTCCAGGGGATACCGGAAGAAAATATTATTTTGGAAGACAGGTCTACCAGCACGATCGAGAATCTCAGATATTCCGGGGATCTTATCGGAAAACTGAAACCGAAAGCGAAAATAGCTCTTGTATCAAGCAATTATCATATATACAGATGTCTGAGCTATGCATCGGATCTCGGAATGAAGTGCACAGGCATTGGGGCCAGAGTGGCACCATATTACTGGCCAAGCGCTCTTCTCAGAGAATTTGCGGCTGTCTATTCCAAACCGGTAAAGATCCTGAAATTCCTGCTGGGCTATGTGTTCTTCGTCCTTCTTCCGATGAGCGTGATGATTTTTCTTTAAGGAAACATTTGATCATGGGTATAACAAAAACCGACTATGTCAGGGGCATGCAATGCCCGAGGATGCTGTGGCTTGACAAGCATCATCCGGAACTGAGAGTCATTCCTCCCGAAGTCAGGGCAAGGCTCAGAAAGGGAAATGAGTTCGGCGACAGCATGATGGGCGTGTTCGGACCATATACCGAAGTCAGGGAATACAGACCCGGTACCCAAATTCCGGACAAAAAGAAAATGGCGGCTAAAACCACGGAACTGATGGCGGAAAAGACGCCTGTTATCTGCGAAGCCGCATTTATGGACAAAATGGGAAATTACTGCGCTGCGGATATCCTGAAATATGATTCCGAAGACGGTTCCTATGTAATGTATGAAGTAAAGAATTCTCCCGAAGTGACGGATCAGCATATCAGGGATGCAGGATATCAGGCATATATCATCCGGGAACTGGGATTCACACTGAAAGGCATATTCATTCTGTATCACGGTGATGAACCGTATTCCGTGAAGGAAATTACAGATGAAGCGGGAAAATATGCCGAAACGGTAGGAGCAAATATTGAATGGCTCGGAAATATCCGAGAGCAGGAAGATGAGGTCAGAATGGAAATGGGACCTCAGTGCACTGCTGTTTACGGCTGCTGGTATACGGATTACTGTTCCATGTGCAGGGAAGGGATGATGGACAGGAAGAGATGCGGCTGGGTCAATCTCAGTCATCCGCTTTATGTCAGGTATCATGACGAGGAATGGGGTGTTCCGTGCCATGACGACAGGAAACTTTTTGAATGTCTCATGCTGGAAATGTTTCAGGCCGGTCTCAGTTTCGAAACGATACTGAGAAAAAGGGAAAATTTCAGAAAGGCATTTGAAAATTTTGAACCTGCAACAGTGGCCGAATTTTCCGACACTAAAAAGGCAGAACTGATGCAGGACAGCGGTATTGTGAGGAACCGGCTCAAGATCGATGCTGCGGTCGCAAATGCAGGCATCTTTCTTCAGCTGCAGAAAGAATACGGCTCCTTTGATTCCTATATCTGGGGTTTTACGGACGGAGAGGTCCTGATTCCGGATGGTGACCGTGCCAATTCCGAAGAACTTGCTGCAAGAGTCGGAAAGGATCTTCGCAAAAAAGGCATGAGGTTTCTTGGAGGTACCATTGTGTATTCCTTCCTTGAGACTGTCGGAATAATTAATTCCCATGAAAAAGAATGTTTCAGATTCAGCGAGGTAATGAAATGAAGTTATTGCTGCAGAAACAGATGTTCTCCTGGTTCGACTGTTATGATA
>R06__coassemble_572_pt1 | contig 13415 bp, 12 predicted proteins | sample R06__metabat2_low_PE_050 | metagenome-assembled genome bin R06 | reverse complement strand
CTTCGGCAAGGTCGCCCGTAAGCGTGACAATTTCGCCATCGGCGTCGATGTCGACAACGCCGTAGCCGGTGTCGCGGTTCTGGTAGACGATGTCCTCCACAAGTCCGCGCAGTACTGTCTTTTCTTCTTCCGTGTTTTCCAAGCCCGCACCTCTCTGTAATTCACTTTCTAAATTATACGCTATAATATTGCCAAAATCATTTGAGTTCATTGCATATTATGCTGAATTTGGTCAACAGTCCGGAGAATTCATTCTTATTTCTGTGAATAATATGCTAAAATCTAACCATGTTTTTTTACAGGGAGGACATTCCATTGGAAAAATCGGAAAACAAACAAATCAACACCATCGGCCAGGACTTCACCATCTTTTCTCTTCTGAAGTTCGCGCTGCCTTCGGTGCTAACCAACATATGCACCCAGATATTCAGATCCCTCGATGACGGACTTTTCGTATCAAGATACGTCGGTGCCACCGCACTTGCGGCAATCAAGCTGCTCGTGCCGGTCAACTGCCTCAACTTCGCCATTATCTGCCTTTACTCCGTCGGAGCTTCCACGCTTTCCGCCCACAGAATGGGTGAAGGAAGCCAGCTCAACGCAAAAAGAATGTTCACCAGGATGTGCATCTCCTGTCTCATCGTAAGTTCGGTCATGGCCGTCTTCTATAATCTTTTCACAGATCCCGTTCTTCATTTCCTCGGCGCCACGGAAGACCTCATGGACAATGCCAGGATCTACATCCGCATCTGCTACACCACTTTCCCCCTGACAGCCCTCGGAAACGTGCTGAGCACCTATTACAGCACTGCCGGCAAGCCTCAGATGGGCCTTGTGAGTTCCATTCTGAACGGTGCCGTCAACATCATCCTCGACATCGTTTTCATTCCCGTCATGCAGCTCGGCGTTGTCGGTTCTTCTCTTTCCACCATGTTCGGAGATGTCGCGGTCGTTCTTCTCGGTATCGTTTTCTACGCCAATCCGAAGCATGAGATTTCCTTTGTCAAACCCGGCGGAGAACTGGTTTCCTCCACGATCACCTGCTGGAAGGCCGGTTTCTCCCAGTTTGTGAACTCCCTCGCTTTCAGCGTCACCACCTATGCAACCAACATCATTCTCATCAAGCTGGTCAGTTCCGACGGAATCGCGGCAAACGCGGTCATCGGCGACCTGAGAACCATCCTCAACGCCGCCTTCATCGGATACGCCTCCTGCGTTGCACCGGTCATCGCCTACAACTTCGGCGAGAAGAACCCGGTACGACTGAAAAAGATCCTTTCCTACAACGTGAAGATCTGGTTCGTCGGAACCCTGATCATCACCGTCATCGGCCAGCTCATCAAGGGACCGATGATCTCCCTTTTCATCGAAGATCCGTCCACTTCCTCGATCTATGAAATGACCTATGAAGGCCTTACCATCGAGTTCTTTGCCGTCATGTTCACGGCCGGCTGCATCCTCATCATGAGGATGTTCACCGCTCTCGGTGCCGTAAAGACCTGTTCCATATTCACGACGCTCAGGAACACCGTGATCCGACTCATCTGCATCATCGTTCTGCCCGAGTTCTTCGGTCTCACCGGTGTCTGGCTCTCCTTCCCCATTGCCGAGTTCCTCTCCTTCTTCGTAGGACTCTACATGGTCTACATCAACAGAGACAACTACGGATACGGCAAATCGGGAAAAGCCCTGAAAATGATGTAAGCTTCGTTTTCCTGAATACGACAATACCGGACTGAAATCTCACGGTTTCAGCCCGGTATTTTTGTTGTTCGTTATTTGAACCTGACTTCGACGCTGTAGCTGCTGTTGACCGCTTTCACGACCGGTTCGTAGACCTCCCGGACCATGTCCAGTGCGATATCGTCGGCCTTCTGTCCGTTCTCGGCCGTATTGAATTTTTCCTTCAGCCTTGCGGAAAGTTCCTTTTCGATGTCGTTGAAATCCGACACCGTCAGTTTCAGGTCTCCGAAAGCGAACAGCCCGTTCTGCGTTTCGCCGATCATGATCTTTTCGGGATCGATGGCTACCGTTTCAAGATAGGCGTGTCCGATGCAGATAGTCAGCGTTTTGTTCGCCGTGTCCTCGATCAGATCCGACTCGGTCAGACTGTCCAGATCGACGACAAAGTAGCCGATGCCCTTGTAGGTCACGCACTGGGTCTTCCGCAGCACTTCCAGATCGATCTGTTCGATCACCGACTGGGAAACCGTATAGCTGACCTCCGCCTCCTGGGTGCTGACGACCAGTTTCCTGGTCTCCTGCTGAGGCGAGAGAATGACTTCGGAGAAGGTCACCCGGGAACCCGTATCACCGAGATAGATGGAATCGACATCCACTTCTTCGGAGGTGTCCCGGATCCCGTCATTTTTGACGGCATAATCCTTATGAAGACCCGTGGCCGCAAAGTAGAGTGCCCCTGCGGCAAGCGCCGCCAGCAGGATCACATATACTGCTTTTTTCAGTGCATTAACTTTAGCTTTCAGTTTTTCCGGGAGTTTCACCGCCGTTCTCCTCCTTTTCTTTTTTCCTTTCCTGTTCAGGTCCTTCCGGCATCACCCCGGTGCCCGCAAAGCTGAAAAGCTGTGACAGGAACCACTTGAAAAGAAGCATCGTCAGGACAGGAATCACACAGGTTCGCACGATCAGGATCGCAGCCGACTTGATGTATCTCCTGATCGTATTCTTGAAATAGGTGGCAAGATCCGAAATGCTCGAGATAGCATCCTTGAACGCATCCGCGATCCGGTCCAGGATGCTCTCGTCACTGTCCGACTCCATCATGAGATCGGTGATCTTGGAGGAGCTCTCGTCTGTTTCCTCGATTGTCTCTTCGACGAACTCCATGTACCCTGCGCAGACGTTATCCGAGACCCACGTGCTCGCCGGCACAAGGAAGACGACGGCAAGAGCCAGAGCCATCAGTTTGTATCCGAAGTTCGCTGCCCTCTTTCCCCAGCCGCATTTCCCTGCCCTCAGAGCAAGACCTGCCAACAGAAGAAGGCAGGCTATGGGAATCAGCCATCTCAGGGCCGCACCAACGCCATAGGTCAGCAGCAGCTTTTCCAGATAGATGGCGGTCAGGATCGCCACAAAATACTTGTTCATGGAGGAAAGCGTATCCGCCAGCGGAGAGCCGACGTCATCCGGCAACAGGGAGATCGCAACGGAAGTCGCAACGGCAAGAGCCGTCATCTTCTCCACCGTCTCCTCATTTTCCTCGAGGCTGTCCATGGTCTTCGTGAATATCCCGCTGTCCGGTACGGCGACAGACAGATGAAAACAGGAAAAACAGCAGACGAAGATCAGCAGTGCCGCCGTCAGCACTTCTTTTCTGACATGAATTCCCTCCCAAAGTTTTTTCAGCATTTTTTCTCCTTCCGCCGGCGTGCCGGCACATATTCCACAAAATTCAGATAAGCCGCATCAGTCTGCAGTTTTCTATTCCCGCACTCCAGAACTGTTCGATCGGAAGCCCCCTCACCTGACACACGATGCTGGAATCCATGGCACCGTGACCGACAATGAGAACATCCTTATTGTACTTTACGAGAGGAAGAGCCTTTTCTCTGAGAAAATCTCCGGTCCTGTCAAAAAGTTCCTTCCAACTTTCCGCACCTTCGATGGGAAAATCATACTGCTCCGGGTGCCGGAACAGGATGCTGACGGGGCAGCTCTCGTCGAAGGCATAGTTGACCTTTCCCTCATAGATGCCGAAGCTCATTTCCCGAAGACGGTCGTCATACACGATCGGAACATTCCGGTCCTTCAGAATGATCTCTGCCGTCTCCCTGGCTCTCGCGAGCGGAGAGCAGTAACAGATGTCGAAATGTACGTTTCTGCATTTTTCTGCCGCTTTCCGGGCCATTTCCCGGCCTTCCGCGTTCAGGGGAATATCCGTTCTGCCCTGCAGTTTATGTTCTGTATTCCAGTCGGTTTTCCCATGTCTCAGAATATACAGCATCTTCCTCACCCGCTTCCGTTTCTGCCAAAATGATACCACCCGGAAAGAGACGTTAACAGTACCTTTATGAGGAAGCATATTCCGTGGTATCATTGGGATTGCCAATTACGGAAACACAGAAGGAAAAATATGGAAGAAAACAAACCGCGCCTTTATATCTATACTGTCAGCAACCGGCTGGCGGATGAACTCGCCTACACCTTCTTTCGTTATAAAACGAAGGTGCTTCTGACAAACGTTACGGAAGATACAACCGACTTTGTCACCACCATGCAGGAAAGAGGCTTTCACGACTATGCCGGGATTGCCGAAAAAAATCTGGAGGATTCGGAATTTCTCAGAAAAAGCGCTTCGGTCGACATTGATTCCATTTTTTCCGAATGCAGAAAGCAGCTCCGTGAAATCGGCGTACCGATTGCCGGCGATGACGCGATGGATCTTGTCATCCGGCGTTTGGACGGCTCCAGGGAAGCGGAATGTTTTACCGTCTTGTTCCCGGACGGAAAACGGAAGTACATCCTCAGCGTCAAGGCTTACTGCACCAAGGGCAGATACCCGGACCTGGAACATCTCCGTTCCAATCTGATGCACGAACTGGTCCACACCTGCCCGGAGGATTCCTGCAGAAACGGTCACGGCGAGGCCTTCATGAAATATGCGGATGAGATCTGGGCCGCTCTCGGCATCGACATTCTGGACAATGAAGACCTGATCTCCTTCCGGCACGGCAACATGCCCGTCATCGCCTGCCTTCAGTGCCGGGGATGTCGCCACCGTGAGATCTTCAGAACGGAAAAAGCAGTGGAGAAAAACGTCCTGGAGTATGGTTTTGATAAACCCGGCACCGAGAAACCGAAATGTCAGTACTGCGGCTCGGAGATGTATTTTGTCAGGATGAAGCAATAGAAACGGGAAAATTTCATACATAAATGAAGCCGGACTTTTCAGTCCGGCTTTTCTGTATACAGGACGCGGGAGGGAAAGGAGGTTGCCCGGCCTGCATGAACGGGAAATCATTTTTGGTGTCTGACTTTTCAGTCTCTGTTCAGGACAAGGGAATTTACTGCTTCGATCACCTCGACCGCGCTGCTCCTTGAAACGAAGCAGACCGGCTCCGCGTTCACTGCCGCAATGCAGCTGTCGCCGTCGTAGCGGTACAGTCCGATGGTGACAGAAGTGCTGTTTTCGTCATTCAGGGTGACCGTGAGGCTGATCTCCTTCTTGTCGGCATCGTTGGAGTCCGTGAAGCCGGAGGATTTCAGGGAGGTCAGAGCAGACTGAAGTCCGGAGATGTCGATCTCGCTGCCCTCGTCGTCTGTCCAGACTGATTCATCCTCTTCGTCCCGGGTGAAAGAGTAGCTCTCTCCGTCCAGAAGCACGCTGATGGAAGCCACCTCATCAAACGGCGCCGTCAGCACTTCCTGGTGCCTGAGGTCATCATAGGTATTTTCCGTCAGTGTCAGATAATCATCGGTGGATATCACATAAATGATCCCGGAATCGCCCACTCTTGCGTAGGCGGTGACGTTCTCAAAATCGATCTCGGTATCCTGTTCTTCTTCGGAAAGTTCCTTTCTGTTGAGACCGACGCTCAGAGTAAAAGTATTCTCGTTCTCGTCCTCATCGAGATAGGTGATCTGTGCGGACATGATCGGTTCGTCGAGTCCCATTTCATAGAGGTCCTCATCATCCGCAGCATAGACGGCATAATCTTCCAGCTGGAGGTCTTCCATGCTGTCCAGGTAATCATTTACAAGATCGGTATCGAGCGCCTTTCCGTCCGTAAAATAGATGTCATCCGGATCATAGGAGGTACCCTGTTCATCCATGACGATTTCATATTCTTCGGAACCGCTGAATTCGATTTCTTTCACAGTTCCGAATTCCGGTACGGAGTCGTTTTTGATGAAAGCGCTGAGTTCCGTTTCATATTCTTCCGCGGGATCCTCCGCCGCAAGGTAGACGTTTCCGTCCCCGACGGTGACATACCGCTCCTCATCCATGGTGCTGGTGCTGCCGAGACAGATCGTGTATTCGGTATCTCCGGTGCCGATGGTGATGGTGCACTCCGGGGATTTCAGTCCGTACTGGCTGAGGTCCTCCGGATCTTCGATCGTAAAAGCAGCCTTGAAGGAGGAAAATACGTCCAGAAGTTCCTGGATCTTTTCATCGTCTACCGGGAAAGCCTCGTCCTCGTCATAGGTCCAGCTGCCTTCTTCCTTTGTAAAGGAGAAGGATTCCGAGTCATAGGACCAGGAAAGGAACACTGCCTCTTCCGTATCGATGCTGAAAACTTCTTCGCCGCTTGCCTTCACGGATTCTGTTTTCTGTTTGCTGGTTCTTACCGCAACAGTAACGGCAAGCAGAACCGCGAGCAGGCCCAGCATGGCATATATTTTTTTACGCTTCTGCATTTCTGTGTTTTCTCCTTTCAAGAATGTCCATGATGCCAAGGACAATGAAGGAAACCGGGATGATTCCGATCATGATGATCTTCAGCATGGAAGCGGTAGTATCACTGATCGTCAGATAGTTGTATCCGAGGGATTTCGTCCGGATCGCCATGGCATCGGATTCGCCGATCAGCTCATAGATGCTGTTGATTGTGAAGTTCATATTGGCGCCGGAAGAATAGGCGTTGAATGTCTCGTTGAGAATATCCGAGGAGGAGATCCAGATCATCTCGCCCTCTTCTTCCGTCACGACGGAGACTGCAAGGGCAAACGGTCCGTCGATGTCTCCGTCCTCCTTGTCATAGGTGGTAAGGCTGTATCCGGCGATCTTGCTGAAGGCCGTATCGGAAGTCACGGCCAGTTCGGTGACTTCTGCGCCTTTGCTGTTGGATCCTACCGTCATACCAGAAGCGATCGGGAAGATCAGGTAATAGTTCTCTTCTATCAGGGAATCCGTAATGGAACTGCTCTGCATCAGCGGCATCAGAACGTAGGGTCTCTGAACCGCATAGTAGTTTCTGTCGCTTTCCACGACGACGCCTTCCGCATTGGAAACGCCGTAATCCTCGAGAAGACTGTAAAGTTCCGTCAGTGTGCCGTCCTCCACGGGACCCGCCATCACAAGGAGCTTTCCGCCCTCTTCCAGGTAATCCTCAAGGATATCCTTCTCATCGGAAGAAATGTCTGAGGCTGGCGCATAGATGAGGATGCAGTCGGCATCCTCCGGGATGCTGTCTTCGTTCAGAAGGGAGAAGGATTCCGTTTCGATGTTTTCCTTGGACAGCTGTTCCGTGAACTCATCCGGCAGATCCGCCTCACCGTGTCCTTCCAGGACATACATTTTCGGCAGTTCCTCGCTTGTCACATAATCGATGGCTGAGGTGATGGCACCTTCTCCGTCGAAGGAATAAACATAGGAATAGGTGGTATAGTCCACGTCCGTGAGATAGATGTCGCTGTACGGGATATAGCGGTACATGCTTCCGCATTCGACGATAAGGCTGTTGTTGGCCACGGTTTCATCGGTGTACTGTTCCGCAAAGGTCGGATAGGTATCCGGATTCTTCTTTACGACGGTAATATGGCCTGACAGGGACTCATATTTGCTGAGAAGATTCTCTATGACGCTGTCCTCCTCACCGGCCTGCACCACCCAGTAGATGGTGATGTCGTCCTCGAGAGAGCTGATGACCGCCTTGGTGTTGCTGGTCACGGAATAAAGTCTCGAAGAACTGATGTCGATGTTCGTCACCGATTCGGGAAGCGAAGACACCAGCACATTTATCACGACGAGCACCGCCAGCACGAGAACCGTCATCCCGAAGGAATAGGAACCGCCTTTCATGGCCTGTTCGCTCTTCGGTATCTCATTTTTCTTTTTATTCAGAAAAGAAAGTTTCATCAGTTGTACCTCCTCTTCTCTACAGACTGAACGGTCATAAACAGGAAGAAAACGATGACCGTCAGGTAAAACACAATGGATGTCAGATCAAATACGCCATTCACGAAATTGGAAAATCTGTCAAAAAGCGAGAGAGCGGACATGATCTCGGGCAGGATGCCTTCCAGCAGGCTGCTCTTCACAAGGTAAACGGCCATCGAAACAGCGCACACAGCACCGCCCGTCACATAGGCAAAAGTCTCGTTTTGGGTCAGCTGTTTCACGATAAGGCCGAGGACCACACCGATGACCACAAGGGCAATCAGAGTTCCTGCCGCGGAATCGGAAACATATTCCGCGAGCGAAACGCTGTAATAATTGAAAAGAATGACCGGGATGGATATGCCCGCCGCAAATCCCTGGTTGTCCGTCAGGGAGGAAATGAAGGTGCCGATGGCGATGAGTGCACATCCCATGAGGAAGAAGGCAAACAGGCTTCCGTAGGAGGTCGGCAGATAGACGTCGCCAAACTGTGCGAACACCAGCGGGTACATGCAGATGATCAGCATCGGAAGAAGGAACACGCATACGACCGCAAGATATTTTCCGATCACGATCTGAGTTCCGGTAAGAGGAAGAGAATACAGCAGCTGATCCGTTTTCTGTTTTTTCTCCTCCGAGATGACCTTCATGGTGAGGACCGGAACGATGACGACCAGTCCGATGCTCACAAACTGAAGCACATATTCAAAATTGGCTACTGCGTTCTGGATGTTGTAAAGAAGGCATCCGACCCCGACAAATACCAGAAGAAACGCATCGAAAAGATACGTGGCTATCGAGTGATAGTAGGTATTCATCTCATGTTCAAATATTGCTGCCATTTTCTGCCTCCTGATTTCCGGTGGTATCGCCGGTAAGTTCGATGAAGACGTCTTCCAGGCTTGCCCTGCTGCCGCTCATCTCAAATACCGGGATGCGGTTATCGGCAAACGCAAAGAACAGTTTTTCACTGAGTTTTCTCGTGTCCTCATCACCGACTTCGACCTTTACAAGGACGGAATCCTCTTCCGGTTCCACCGTATAGTTCTCTATGCCGGCATCCGCGAGTACCTTATCGATCTCCCCGCTTCCGGCCTCGGCACGGATACTGACGGAACCGGAGGCAGTCAACAGACGCTCCAGGTTTTCCGGCGTATCGAATGCCACGAGTTTTCCGTGGGCAATAATCAGAACCTTTTCGCAGATCGCCTGGACCTCCGAGAGGATATGCGAACTGAAGATAACGGTGTGATCGATGCCGAGACTCTTGATCAGATCCCTGATCTCTATGATCTGGATCGGATCGAGTCCTACTGTCGGCTCGTCCAGGATGACGACCTTCGGATTTCCGAGAAGCGCCTGTGCGATACCGACTCTCTGCTTGTATCCTTTCGAAAGTGCGGAGATCAGACGGTCCTGCATTTTTTCGAGGCCTGTTTTCCGTATCACTTCCGCAATCTGATTCCAGAGTTCATCGCCTCGCAGTCCCTTCGCCTTGCCGACGAAATAGAGATATTCCGCCGGCGTTTCGTTGGTATAAAGCGGCGGCTGCTCCGGAAGATAGCCGATCAGTTTCTTGGCTTTTTCCGGTTCTTCGAAAATATCGTAGTCACCGACCGTGACCTTTCCGGCAGTTGCCGAAAGGCATCCGGTCATGATGTTCATGGTCGTCGATTTTCCCGCTCCGTTGGGCCCCAGGAAACCGTAGACGTGTCCTTCCTCGATACTGAAAGAAAGATCGCTGACGGCCGTAAAATCGCCGTAGCACTTGGTGAGATGCTCAACCGTTATCATTTTCCGCCTCCCTGCGTATCGTAATGGATGTGATCACCGGCTGCTCATCCGCCGGTATGGTTCCGTTGTCATCGGTCGGCTCGGCATCGGCAGCAATGCTGTCTACGATGTCCATGCCTTCCGTTACATAGCCGAACACGGCATACTGTCCGTCCAGACTCGTGCAGTCTTCCTGGACGATGAAGAACTGGGAGCTTGCACTGTCGTAGTCGCTGGATCTTGCCATGGATATTGCTCCCCTGGTGTGAGACAGGGTATTATCCACGCCGTTATCGGAAAACTCTCCTTTGATGGTCGTATCGGATCCGCCGGTACCGTTGCCGTTGGGGTCGCCGCCCTGAATCATGAAACCTTCGATGATCCTGTGGAAAGTCAATCCGTCATAGAAGCCGCTTTCCGCGAGAGATACAAAATTTTCGACCGTGATCGGCGCCTCTTCTTCGTTCAGCAGCACCGTGATCGTTCCGTATCCTTCCACGTCGATATCCGCATAGATGGCCTCGGAGGTGGCCTCTGTACTTTCTTCCGTTTCTTCCGGTTCCTCTTCTGTTTCCTCTCCGCTTTTCTCTGCAAGGGAGGAAAGGGTTTCCCTGTCCTCGGAGTCTTCTTCCGTTGAAGACGATCTGAAAAGAAACATTAGAGCACCGGCTGTCAGAAGCACAATCAGTGCGGAAGCCGTTGCGAGCACAGACAGATGTTTCTTTTTTCTTTCATAATCTGCAGACAGCAGCCCAATTTCGGTCAGGATCTCTTTTTCGGCATCTTCCGTGATAATGGATTCTTCCCGGTAGCCCTGAATCTCGTTTTCGATGATCACCGGAGTCTTTCTCTCTTTTTCTATCAACCCGCAGATCCTGGAGACATTTCTCTTCTCCGCCTCTAATGCGGAAAGTGTCATTTTCTCGCTGTATCCCGTAACAGAAGATACGGCATTTTTCCCGAGTCCTCCTATCCTGTGCACAGCGAACAGGTATCTGTTGACCCCGTTCAGGGTATCAAGGACCGTTTCCGTAACAGAATAATCTTTGGCCGCGGATACCGTCTTTTCGGGATATTCATCAAAGATCTGCTTTTCCGGCACCGGCAGTGTTTTGATTCCTTTTTTCATGAACTTCTTTCTGCAGAGCAGTGCCGCCTTTTTCAGCACCAGGACAGAATAGTTCTCCTCGTTCTCTACATAAAAGCTCATGACCTCCTTCCAGGAGGCGGAAAAGGCCTTTGCAGCCGTTTTCGCGGCAGTTTCCCTTTCCCCGAGACAGGCAGTGCACAGTGCCATCACTTCCTGACGGTTCTTTTCATATAGCGCAGTCAGCGCAAGACGGTTTCCTTTTGCCGCTTTTTTCAGCAGTTCTTCCAACGCAGTATCCTTTCAGTAAACAAAAATTTTCCTTATCTGTTTTAGGATTTTTACCTGAAATGAACTTAAAAAACAAAGTGAAGCCTGTGTTAAAAAGAATTCACATAAAAAAGAAGACGTACACAAAGTACGCCTTCACGGTTACCTATTCAGATTACTGCACGGAATTCGATTTCCGACCCGTTCTGACAGGATACACCGATGCTGCCGCCGTGGGCTTCCGCAACCGCCTTGGCAATGGAAAGACCCAGTCCGCTTCCTCCGGTACCTGTATTTCTGGATTCGTCCGGCCGGTAGAAACGATCGAAAAGACGGTCCAGGTGATCCGTATTTTCCAGCCTGCAGGTGTTGCAGACCCGAATGACGCATCTGCCTTTGTTCTGACTCAGTTCGAATCGGATCCTTCCGCCGGCTTTGGTGTATTTCACCGCATTGTCGAGGAGAACGGAAAGCATCCTCTGAATTGCTTCCCTGTCCCCGTAGAAAGTAATGCCTTCCTCTATATTTTCAGAAAACATGATGTTTTTTGCCGCAGCCTGCATCCGGAAGGGCTCGATCGTCTCCCATGCGGCATCGCTCAAGGAAAATACCGCCTTTTCAGGCAACGGATCCAGTTCGTCCATCCTTGAAAGAGTGACCAGTTCGTTGACAAGATGGGTCATGCGGGAAGCCTCGCTCCGGATGTTTTCGATCCATTCATTCCCTTCGCACTCCATTGCCGCAATATCTGCGCTTGTGGTGATGGAAGTCAGAGGCGTTTTCAGTTCATGACCGGCATCGGTGATAAATCGCTTCTGTTTTTCGATGTTCTCCTTGAACGGCTGTATGACACGGCCTGAAAAAAACAGCACTAGAACAAACACCAGCAGAAGGCTCGCCGCACCGGTCAGCGACGAGACAAGGAGCAGCGTCGACGTGTTCTTCTGTGAATCGGCAATATTCAGGAAAGCGATCTCCGTGCCGCCGTTTTCGTCCTGTACGGTCTTATAGCGGTAATCTCCGCAGATACCCTCTGAGTTTCCGCTTTCCCTGACCTTTTCGACATAATCCCCGGCATCTTCGTCATCCACGGAAAGGATGTAATCCCCGGAAAAGCTGACGATCTCCCCGTTCTCATCGATGTTTACGGCAAAGAAACGGATTGTAAATTCGCTTCCGGGTCCGCCAGTCCATTCCATGGCGGTGATCGGCGGATAGTCCCCGGATTCCTGCTGCCTTCTGTCGCTTTCATAGTCCAGGATTCCCTGCAGGATCTCTTCTTCCTGATGGCCGGTCCGGATAATGCTGATCATGTTGATGCAGACGACGACCAGCAGCACCACTGCGGCAAAAGCCGCGGTCGCGGTCAAAATGAACCTTCTTCGAAGTTTCTGAATCATTCCGATATCTCCAATGAATACCCGGCACCCCGCACCGTTCTGATTTCAATGTCCGAGCCGATCGTTTTGAATTTTTTCCTGAGAAATCCGACATAGGTCCAGACCACATTCAGATCCGAATCGGATTCCTGACCCCAGATCATGTCCATCAGTTTTTCCGTCGAAAAGACAAAATGCGGATGTTTCATGAAAACTTCCATCATCTGGAATTCTTTATTGTTGAGGCGGAGCCCTGTGCCTGAGACGCTGATCTCGTAGGTGCTGCAGTTCAGGGACGTATTTCCGACCGTCAGTATGGCACCGGAAAAAACCGTGCTTCTTCTGCAGAGGGCTTTCACCCTCGCCACGAATTCAGCGGTGGAAAACGGCTTCGGCAGATAGTCGTCCGCACCCGCTTCCAGTCCCGCAACACGGTCTTCCACGGAGGATTTTGCCGTCAGCATCATCACGGGAACGCCGGACCCTTCTCTTCGGATCTCGGACAGCACTTCGATTCCGTTCTTTCCCGGCATCATGATATCCAGGACGACCGCATCATAGACATTGGAACTGAAAAAAACGAGGGCATCGATGCCGTTTGCGGCTGTATCGACCGTAAATCTGTTTTTCTCCAGAAGGTATTTCAGGCCCCGGGCAAGGCTCTCTTCGTCTTCCGCTATCAGTACTCGCATTTTGCCCTCCTTATCAATCATTTTCCATTCTAAGGGCACAAGCTGAATTGCAGTTAAAAAAGAGGTGAATTTTCCGTGTAAAAAAGACAGGCCCGAAGGCCTGTCCTCGCTTTACGATATTACTGTTTCTTTGAGAACACCTTTTCGAGTGCCGTATTCACGATAAAGGCGATCACCGAGTTGATACCCGCCTTGACAAGATTGAAAGGAAGGATCACGGGAAGGAGCATGGACGCGATGGCCGCAACCGATTCCCTGATCATCGCGCACGCCACCGTTCAGGCTCTTTCCAGCCTTGTCTGGCGTGTGGCCCGCGATCTTCGCATTATGGCAAGCGGCCCCCGGGGAGGTCTCGGGGAAATCACGCTTCCGGC
>R06__coassemble_557_pt1 | contig 13617 bp, 6 predicted proteins | sample R06__metabat2_low_PE_050 | metagenome-assembled genome bin R06 | reverse complement strand
CTGTTTTTATGTCTTCAGTTTTTTATCCGCCCCAACATTTACAATACAACCTAAAGAAAGAGCGCAGATGTTTCGGCATCTGCGCTCTTTTCAGATGTATCTGTCAGAGCCACTTGTCGAGCTCTGTTTCGATTGCGGGGTATTTTTTGACCTTGGGGCTGCGGTAGGCATGGCCCTTCATTACGACGATCTGGAGCTTTCTGAGATTGGCAAAGTCCTCGAGAGGGTTCTTTTCGCTGACGATGAAATCGGCGGATTTTCCGGGTGCGATGCTTCCCGTGACGTCTGCGATTCCGGCAATCTCGGCATTCCGGAGAGTTGCGGTATAAAGGGCGAATGCAGGGGAAACACCCACATATTTGCAGAAATAATTCAGTTCGCGCCACATGTCATAGTGAGTCACAAAGGGACAGCCGGTATCGGTTCCGAGTCCTACCGGAATATCATTCGCAAGGGCTGCCTTGGAGCATTCCACGACGCCGTCGAAGACGATCTTTCCATTCGCTCTTCCCATCTCGTCGCATCCGCTGACAGCGGGGTCGAATTCCGCAAAAGGCAGGGCGGGAGAGATGGTTGTTATGAGCTTCGCCTTCTTTTCCCTGAACAGATTGATGATCTGCTCATCCGGCTTTGCACCGTGTTCAATGGTATCGACGCCGTTTTCCAGGGCTACCCGGACGCCTTCCGGGCTTTCCACGTGAGCCGCCACATAAAGTCCGAGACGGTGTGCTTCGTCACAGGCCGCTTTTACATATTCCGGCTGCATGCGCAGAACGCCGGGTTCGCCGATTTTTGTCGCGTCCAGAACGCCTCCGGTGATCATGATTTTGATGAGGTCCGGATGGTATTTCGCCAGATCATCGACCATCTTTACCGTTTCTTCAATGCTTTCCGCAGCCTTGGCCACGGTTCCTACCATGTGTCCGCCTTTTACCGTGACCGCATAGTCCGCTGCCAGGATCCTGGGGCCGACGGAGGAACCGGCATTGATGCTGTCTCTCACGATGGTATCCAGGTCATCGATGCCTCCGACGGTGCGTATCGTGGTGCATCCGCTCATGAGTTCTGTTTTGGCATAAATCTCACACAGTTTGACAGCGCCTTTCTTCAGAATGGCACTGCTTCTGATAAGATGGACAAGCTTCTTGCTGTCTGTCTTGGAAGGTTTGCCGCTGGCGGGAAGGTGGACGTGCATGTTGATGAGTCCGGGCATCAGATACTGTCCGTTCAGGTCAACGATGCTGACGCCTTCCGGTACTTTGCCGTCCGGCTGCACTGCTTTAATGATGCCGTCTTCGGTGACAACGGTCATATTCGGCTGAGGGACCATGTCTTTGGTACCGTCCAGCAGGACGCAGTTTCTGTAATAGATGTTCATTGGATTGCCCCCGATCTTCAGATTTATATGTCTATTATAAGGTAATACGGGAGTAATGGGCAATCATACGGTTTTCGGAATTTGTCAAACGACCGGGGACTTGACAAATGTGCTTGTTCGGTAATTTTAACAATTATTTGGACGGGTTATTGACGAAAATGACTGTCGGGAATATAATACTAAACTAGTCTTAATAATGGGTGAATATGCACTAAGACCATAGAAAATTGTAAATTTATTATTAAATTTTCCGTCATAACGGAGAAATTTAATCTTAAATTTCAGCCTTGGTTGTGCACTTTTTACCTTCGTTAAGATGCTGAAATAGTTAAGGAATTTTAATTTTATTAATAAGGAGAGTAAGCGATTATGGTCAATGCACATCCTGTAAAGCTCGGGAAGCATGAACGCATGAGTTTTTCTCGCATTAATGAAGTTCTGGAAATGCCGAACCTCATTGATGTCCAGAAGTCCTCATATCAGTGGTTCCTTGACGAGGGCTTGAAGGAAGTCTTCCACGACATATCCACGATCGAAGACTACACAGGCAACCTGGTGCTGGATTTCACAGGCTATCATCTCGAAGAGACACCCAAGTACACCATCGAGGAATGCAAAGCACGTGATACCACATACAGTGCTCCGCTCAAGGTGAATGCCCGTCTTTTCAACAGAGAGACAGGTGAAATCAAGGAGCAGGAGATTTTCATGGGCGATTTCCCGCTCATGACCGATGCAGCTACTTTCGTCATAAACGGTGCAGAGCGAGTCGTTGTTTCACAGCTCGTCCGTTCACCCGGAGTTTATTTCGACAAGAGCCGTGATAAGAGCGGCAAAGAGCTCTTCTCATCACAGGTTATTCCTAACAGAGGCGCATGGCTCGAATATGAGACCGACCTCAACGATGTTTTCTATGTCCGTATCGATAAGAACCGCAAGATGCCGGTCACGGTATTCCTCCGTGCACTCGGCCTCGGTTCCAACCAGGACATCATCGATTTCTTCGGAGACGATGAGCGTCTGGAGGCAACTCTTTCCAAGGACAATACAGCATCCGAAGAGGAAGCACTCCTCGAGACTTACCGCAAGATCCGCCCCGGTGAACTTCCCACCGTCGATTCCGCAAGAACATATCTCAACAATCTGTTCTTCGATCCTCATCGCTATGATCTTGCCCATTTCGGACGCTACAAGTTCAATAAGAAGCTGTCCTTCGTCGACAGACTCCCCGGACATACCCTTTCCCGCCCCGCAGTCAGCTCCGTCACAGGCGAGGTTGTTGCAGATGCAGGAGAGATGATCACCAAGGAGAAGGCCGCAGATATCGAAAATGCGGGCATCACCGAAGTATTCATCAAGTATGAAGACAGGGAAGAGAAGATCATCAACAACGCCACAGTCGATATGTCCAAGTTCGTGAGCTTTGATCCCGCCGAGTGCGGCATCAAGGAGCATGTATGCCTCAATGTTCTCCAGGAGATTCTGAGCTCCTGCAGCACAGAAGAGGAGATCAAGGCAGAGACTGTCCGCCGTGCGGATGAACTTGTCCCGAAGCACATCACAAGAGAGGATATCCTCGCATCCGTAAGCTACATGCTGAACGTATGCAACGGCATCGGCAGCACAGATGATATCGACCACCTGGGCAACCGCCGTATCCGCTCCGTCGGCGAACTGCTTCAGAACCAGTTCCGCATCGGCTTCTCCAGAATGGAGCGCAACATCCGCGAGCGCATGACACTCCACGCTCAGGATCAGGAGAACGTAACTCCCCAGTCCCTCATCAACATCCGTCCTGTCGTAGCGGCAGTCAAGGAATTCTTCGGATCCTCTCCGCTTTCACAGTTCATGGATCAGACCAACCCGCTTGCAGAACTTACTCACAAGCGCCGTCTTTCCGCACTTGGCCCCGGCGGACTCAGCCGTGACCGTGCAGGATTCGAGGTCCGAGACGTTCACTACAGCCATTACGGCCGTATGTGTCCTATCGAGACTCCTGAAGGTCCTAACATCGGACTTATCAACTATCTCGCATCTTTTGCAAGAATCAATAAATACGGCTTCATCGAGGCTCCTTACCGCAGGATCGATAAGGAAAAGGGAATCGTCACGAAGGAAGTTGTCTACATGACAGCAGACGTCGAGGACGAATTCTACATCGTCCAGGGCAACGAGGAACTCGACGAAGAGGGCAGATTCGTCCGCAAGAGAGTCAATGCCCGCCATGCAAGCGAAATCCTTGAAATCGATTCTTCCAGAGCCGATTACATGGACGTTTCACCCAGAATGGTCGTTTCCGCAGCTACCGCAATGATTCCGTTCCTTGAGAACGACGACTGCAACCGAGCCCTCATGGGCGCCAACATGCAGCGCCAGGCAGTTCCGCTCCTTGTCAATGAGAGACCTTATGTCGCAACCGGCATGGAGTACAAGAACGCACACGACTCCGGTGTCGTGGTCCTTGCTAAGGAAGCAGGCACCGTAAAGTCTGTCGACGCAAGCAAAGTCGTTGTCATGCAGGATGACGGAAAAGAAGTCACATACAAGCTGATCAAGTTCCTCCGTTCCAACCAGTCCACCTGCGTCAACCAGCGCCCCGCAGTATTTGAAGGCGACCGTGTTGAAAAAGGCGATCTGATTGCAGACGGCCCCGCAACCAAGGACGGTGAAATCGCACTGGGCAAGAACATGCTCATCGGCTTCACGACCTGGCAGGGCTACAACTACGAGGACGCTGTCCTTATCAACGAGAAACTCGTCAAGGACGATATCTATACATCACTCCACGTCGAGGAATATGAACTCGAGTGCCGCGATACAAAGCTCGGACCGGAAGAGATCACACGCGATATTCCTAATATCAGCGAAGAGTCTCTTGACGATCTCGATGACCGCGGAATCATCCGCATCGGCGCTGATGTCGTTGCCGGTGATATTCTTGTCGGCAAGGTCACGCCGAAGGGCGAGACCGAGCTTACGGCCGAAGAGAGACTTCTCCGTGCCATCTTCGGTGAGAAAGCACGCGAAGTTAGGGATACTTCCCTTAAGGTTCCTCACGGCGAATACGGAACTGTCGTTGATGTCAAGGTGTTCACACCCGAAAACAGCGATGAGCTCCAGCCCGGCGTCAACATGGTCGTCCGCGTCTACATCGCACAGAAGAGAAAGCTCTCTGTCGGTGATAAGATGGCCGGCCGTCACGGAAACAAGGGTGTTGTTTCCAGAATTCTTCCTGCAGAGGATATGCCTTTCCTTGCGGACGGCACACCTCTTGATATCTGCCTGAACCCGCTCGGCGTTCCTTCACGAATGAATATCGGACAGGTTCTCGAAGTTCATCTCGGTATGGCAGCTGCCGGCCTCGGCTGGCACGTCATGACCCCTGTATTCGATGGTGCCAAGGAGCAGGACATCCGTGACTGCCTTGAAGCAGCCGGTATGGATACAGACGGTAAGACATGGCTCTATGATGGCCGTACAGGCGACAGATTCGACAGCCGTGTAACCGTTGGCTACATGTATTATCTCAAACTCCATCATCTTGTTGATGATAAGATCCACGCCCGTTCAACCGGACCGTACTCACTCGTTACACAGCAGCCTCTGGGCGGCAAAGCTCAGTTCGGCGGCCAGCGTTTCGGTGAAATGGAAGTCTGGGCCCTTGAGGCTTACGGCGCAGCATATACACTTCAGGAAATCCTTACAGTCAAGTCCGATGACGTTGTCGGCCGTGTGAAAACATACGAAGCCATCGTCAAGGGCCAGGATGTCCCGAAGGCAGGCATCCCCGAATCCTTCCGTGTCCTTGTAAAGGAACTCCAGAGCCTTGCACTCGATGTACAGGTTCTTGATAAGGAAGGAAACGAGGTCGACCTGAAGCAGGAACTCGATGACGATGAAGTCAATGCAGCAATCGCCGGTGAAGATATGTCCGACGTCGCTGTCGACTCCGAAGTCGAGAACTTCACAATTGAGCATCCGGATGACTATACAAGCGATGATCCGGAGACCTATGTCGTTGAAGAAGGGGATGAAGACTTCCCCGGAGACGTCGGCAGCTCAGATGATTCCAATGATGATGAGATTGAATAAGGGGAGGATAATAGAATATGGAAAACAGTCAGTTCAACTCTATTAAAATCGGCCTTGCATCTCCGGAAACTATCAGAGCCTGGTCTTACGGCGAGGTAAAGAAGCCTGAGACCATCAACTACAGAACACTGAAACCCGAACGCGACGGACTTTTCTGCGAACGTATTTTCGGACCGACAAAGGACTGGGAATGCCATTGCGGAAAATACAAGAGAATCCGTTACAAGGGCAAGATCTGCGACCGCTGCGGCGTTGAGGTCACAAAGGCCAAGGTCCGCCGTGAGCGTATGGGACACATCGAGCTTGCAGCTCCTGTGTCACATATCTGGTATTTCAAGGGCATTCCTTCAAGAATCGGCCTGATGCTCGACATCAGCCCCAGAGATCTTGAGAGAGTTCTCTATTTTGCATGCTACATCGTTACAGATCCGGGACGCACACCTCTTGAGAAGAAACAGATCCTCACAGAGGCTGAGTACCGCGATATGCGCGACAGATACGAGGATGAGTTCAAGGCAGGAATGGGCGCAGAGTCCATCAAGTCTCTCCTCTGCGAGATCAATCTCGAAGAGCTTGCAGCTTCCCTCAGGGAAGAGGCCAAGACCGCTTCCGGCCAGAAGAGAGTCCGCATTGCCAAGAGACTCGATGTCGTCGATGCGTTCGTACAGTCCAATCAGCGCCCTGAGTGGATGATCCTCGACGTACTTCCCGTCATTCCTCCGGATCTTCGTCCTATGGTCCAGCTCGACGGCGGCAGATTTGCCACCAGCGACCTGAACGACCTCTACAGAAGAGTCATCAACAGAAACAACCGTCTGAAGAGACTCAATGAGCTCGGCGCACCTGACATCATCGTCAGAAACGAGAAGCGCATGCTTCAGGAAGCAGTCGATGCTCTTATCGATAACGGCCGCCGCGGACGTCCTGTCACGGGAGGATCCAGCAGCCGCCAGCTGAAGTCACTGTCCGACCTTCTCAAAGGCAAGCAGGGACGTTTCCGTCAGAACCTTCTCGGAAAACGAGTCGACTACTCCGGACGTTCCGTTATTGTTGTCGGACCGGACCTCAAGCTCTATCAGTGCGGTCTTCCCAAGGAGATGGCACTCGAGCTTTTCAAGCCGTTCGTCATGAAGCACCTTGTGGACAAGGGAATTGCCACAAACATCAAGAGCGCACGCAAGATGGTCGACCGCGCAAAGACAGAAGTCTGGGATTCTCTGGAAGCAGTCATCAAGGATCATCCCGTCATGCTCAACCGTGCTCCTACACTTCACAGACTCGGTATTCAGGCATTTGAGCCTGTTCTCGTGGAAGGCAGAGCAATCAAGCTCCATCCTCTGGCCTGCACAGCTTTCAACGCCGACTTCGACGGAGACCAGATGGCTGTCCACGTACCGCTTTCCGCTGAGGCGCAGACCGAAGCCCGCTTCCTGATGCTCTGCTCCGGAAACCTTCTGAAGCCTGCATCCGGTGCACCTATCAACGTTCCTACCCAGGACATGGTCCTCGGTTCCTATTATCTGTCCCTTGTTAAGGACGGAGATAAGGGTGAAGGTTCCATCTTCCGCGATATCGATGAGGCCATGATGGCTTATCAGAACGGCGATGTCACACTTCACGCCAAAATCAAGATCCGCCTGACACGTGAGTGGCAGGGCGAGAAGATCACAAAGGTCGTCGATACCACGCTCGGCCGCGTCATCTTCAACTCCAAGGTACCTCAGGACCTCGGACTCGTCGAGCGCAACTGCGCAGACGACATGTTCAAGCTTGAGGTCGATGAACTCGTTTCTAAGAAGACTCTCGGAAAGATCATTTCCGCCTGCATCGCCGTTCACGGCATCGCAGGTACTTCCGAAGTCCTCGATGCCATTAAGAATCAGGGCTTTGACTACTCCACAAAGAGCGGCATCACCGTCTCCGTCCAGGATGCAGTCATTCCTCCTCAGAAGAAGGAAATCATTGCCGCAGCAGAAGCACAGATCGAAAAGATCAACAAGAAGTACGCACGCGGCACCATGTCTTCTTCCGAGCGTTACAAGGCTGTTATCGAGACCTGGCAGAACTGCACAGAAGAGGTCGCTGACAAGCTGAAGGACAACCTCGGCAAGTTCAACCCGATCTACATGATGGCAGACTCCGGAGCCCGTGGTTCCATGGCTCAGATCAGACAGCTCGCCGGAATGCGCGGACTTATCGCCAACACCTCCGGTGCCACTATCGAAATCCCGATTCGTTCCAACTACCGTGAAGGTCTTAACATCCTGGAGTACTTCATCAGCTCCCGCGGTGCACGTAAAGGTCTTACCGATACTGCTCTCCGTACTGCTGACTCCGGTTACCTCACACGCCGACTCGTCGATGTTTCTCAGGAAGTCATCATCCGTGAGGAGGACTGCGGCGCAACGGAAGGTATTGATGTCTCTGCCATCATGGACGGCGCAGGAACCATCGAATCCTTTGCAGAACGCATGACAGGCCGTTTCGCAGTCGCGGATGTTTATGATCCCAAGACGGGCGAACTCATTATCGACAAGAACACAATGATCGATTCCAAGACGGCCAAGAGAATCGAAAAGACCGGCATCGGACACCTCATGATCCGTTCCGTCCTCAACTGCAGATGCAAGCACGGCGTATGCCGCAGATGCTACGGTGCGAACATGGCCAACGGCCAGCTCGTCGGCATCGGCGAAGCCGTCGGTATCGTTGCTGCTCAGTCCATTGGTGAGCCTGGTACACAGCTTACAATGAGAAACTTCCACAGCGGCGGTGTCGCATCCGACGAGGATATCACACAGGGTCTTCCCCGTGTCGAGGAACTCTTCGAGGCACGCAAGCCGAAGCCCAAGAACCTTGCAATTCTTACCGAGATCAGCGGCGTCATTCACGTCGATGATTCCCGCAAGAGCCGCTATGTCGTCGTAACAGGCACGGACAACAGCGGAGCAACCGTGGAAAAGAGCTATCTTGTTCCTTACGGCGTATCCCTCAAGGTCCATGACGGCGATATCGTCACTGTCGGCGACATGCTCACAGACGGTCTCTGCAACCCGCACGACATTCTTGCAATCAAGGGCAAGCTTGCCGTTCAGAACTACCTGATCAGCGAAGTTCAGAGAGTCTACCGTATGCAGGGTGTTGATATCAACGACAAGCATATCGAAACTATCTGCCGTCAGATGATGCGCAAGGTCAGAGTCCTCGAGGCCGGCGATACCGATCTCATGCCCAGCACAATGATCGATCTCACGGAGTTCGAGGAAGCAAACAAGAAGCTCACCGAAAACACACCCGAGGGTCAGACACCGAACCTCGCAACATGCGAACCGGTTCTTCTCGGTATTACAAAGGCAGCTCTCAATACAGACAGCTTCCTTTCCGCAGCATCCTTCCAGGAGACCACAAGAATCCTCACAGATGCAGCCATCAAGAAGAAGACGGATAACCTCCTCGGTCTTAAGGAGAACGTCATCATCGGCAAGCTGATTCCTGCCGGAACAGGTCTCGAGCAGTTCAATACCGCGACCTATGTTCCAGACGAAAATTTTGTTGAAACTGCATCAGCAGAAGGCTAAATTTTCGTAATAATCACAACAAAACATATTGCAAAAAGTAGGGCAGCAGTCTATAATTTGACTGTTGCCCTAAGTATTTTATAGGGTAACTGCGCCTAAAGCGCAAAACAACAAATACAAATTTTGAAGAAGGAGGTTTACAAGCTTGCCTACATTTAATCAGCTGGCTAAGAATGGCCGTGAGCAGTCTATCTACAAGTCAAAGGCTCCTGCACTTGGAAAGGCATACAACAGCAGAACAAAGGAATCCATTGATCTGCCTGCACCTCAGAAGCGCGGTGTCTGCACCACTGTTAAGACTATGACTCCTAAGAAGCCTAACTCTGCTCTCCGCAAAGTTGCCCGTGTCCGTCTTACCAATGGAATCGAAGTTTGGGGATACATCCCCGGAGAAGGTCACAACCTTCAGGAGCACTCTGTTGTTCTTGTCCGTGGTGGCCGTGTCAAGGACCTGCCTGGTGTTCGTTATCACATCATCCGTGGAACTCTTGATACTCAGGGCGTCAAGGACCGTAAGAAGGCACGTTCCCGTTACGGTGTAAAGCGTCCTAAGAAGAAGTAGTAGAAGCAAGCTGTATGCCACTTAGTAATATACCTTATGAGGTGTGTCTATGTGGCTGGCTGCGGGAGCGGTTGAACCGCTTTCGAGTACCGTTGAAATCATTATTTTGAGGGAGGGAAGAAGACATGCCAAGAAGAGGCACTATCTCAAAACGCTCAGTTTTGCCGGATCCTGTGTACAATTCTGTCATGGTTACCCGTCTCGTAAACAGTGTCATGTATGACGGCAAGAAGGCTGTTGCTTTCAAGATCGTTTATGAAGCATTCGACATTGTTAAGGAAAAGACAGGTAACGATCCGCTCGAAGCTTATGAAAAAGCTATGAGCAATATCATGCCTGAATTGGAGATCAAGGCACGCCGTGTCGGTGGCGCTACCTATCAGGTACCGCTTGAAGTCCGTCCGGAACGCCGCGAGACACTCGGTCTCCGCTGGCTGACAAGCTATGCACGTGCTCGTTCCGAGCGCTCTATGGCTGCACGTCTTGCAGGCGAAATCATGGATGCTTGCAATGAAACAGGCGGCGCAGTTAAGAAGCGTGACGAAGTTCACAAGATGGCTGAAGCCAACAAAGCATTCTCACATTTCAGATATTAATCTGATTTTTATTCATTTACCTTTTTTCGTTTATGCTGTTAAAGCCAAGGAGAAAAAATGCCTAGAGATACTAGCCTGGTAAACACCAGAAATATCGGCATTATGGCTCACATAGACGCAGGTAAGACAACTACCACAGAACGAATCCTGTATTATACAGGTATTAACCATAAGATCGGCGAAGTACACGACGGTGCTGCTACCATGGACTTCATGGTCCAGGAGCAGGAGCGTGGCATCACCATTCAGTCTGCTTGTACAACAGTGCACTGGAATGGCAAGCGTATCAATATCATTGATACTCCTGGCCACGTCGACTTCACCGCTGAGGTTGAGCGTTCACTGCGCGTTCTGGACGGTTCCGTAACCGTTTTCTGCGCAAAGGGTGGCGTCGAGCCTCAGTCTGAGACCGTATGGCGTCAGGCAAATAAGTACAAGGTTCCCCGTATGGCATACGTCAACAAGATGGATACCATGGGCGCCAACTTCTATCGTGTCATCGACATGATGCACGACCGCCTGAAGTGCAATGCCGTTCCGATTCAGATACCGATCGGAGTTGCCGAAACATTCGAAGGCCTTATCGACCTTGTCGATATGAAAGCCTATAAGAATTTCGAAGCCATCAATCATGACGTTGTCGGCGAGGAAATCCCCGCTGATTATCAGGAGAAAGCAGAACAGTACAGAGCACAGATGCTCGAGTCTCTTGCAGAATCCGATGAAACCTTCATGGAGCAGTATTTCGCTGAGGAATACACCATCGATGACGTTAAAGCTGCTATCAGACGCGGATGCATTGCCAACACATTCATCCCTGTTGTCTGCGGTTCTTCTTACAAGAACAAGGGTGTTCAGAAGCTGATCGACGCAATCGTCGACTATCTGCCTTCACCTCTCGATGTACCGAACGTCAAGGGTACCAACCCCAAGACCGGCGAAGAGGAGGAGAGAGCACCTGGTGATGATCAGCCGTTCTCCGCTCTTGCATTCAAGATCATGGTTGACCCGTTCGTAGGTAAGCTCTGCTTCTTCCGTGTCTATTCAGGCAAGGTCGAAGCCGGCATGACCGTCCTCAACTCCACAAAGGACAAAGAGGAAAGACTCGGACGTATCGTCCAGATGCACGCAAACAACCGTAAGGATCTTGACTGCTGCTACTGCGGCGATATTGCTGCAGCTGTCGGTCTTAAGAACACATCCACAGGTAACACACTGTGCGACGAGGATCATCCTATTATCCTCGAGAGCATGGAGTTCCCGGATCCTGTTATCAGAATTGCTATCGAGCCCAAGACCAAAGCCGGTCAGGAAAAGATGGCAATCGCTCTTATGAAGCTTGCTGAAGAGGACCCGACCTTCAAGACATATACTGATGTCGAGACAGGCCAGACCATCATCGCAGGCATGGGCGAGCTCCACCTTGAAATCATCGTGGACAGACTTCTCCGTGAGTTCCACGTCGAAGCCAACGTCGGCAAGCCTCAGGTTGCATACCGCGAGACTATCCGCAAGCCCGCAACATCCAGATACAAGTATGCTCGTCAGAACGGCGGCCACGGCCAGTACGGCGATTGCGAGATCACCATCGAGCCGAACCCCGGAAAAGGCTACGAGTTCGTCAACGCCATCGTCGGCGGTGCAATTCCTAAGGAATTCATCGAGCCTATCAACCAGGGCGTTCAGGGCGCTATGACATCCGGTATCCTTGCAGGATATCCTGTTGAGGACGTCAAGGTCACACTGATCGACGGTTCTTACCACGATGTCGACTCTTCTGAAATGGCTTACAAGATCGCCGGTTCCGCAGCATTCAAGGATGCGTGCGCAAAGGCAGATCCTGTTCTCATGGAGCCTATCATGTCCGTCAACGTCACAGTTCCTGATGACTATCTCGGCGATGTTCTCGGAGACCTCAACGCACGCCGCGGACAGGTTCAGGGCATGGATGCCAACAACGGTGCACAGTCTATCAACGCTCTGGTCCCGCTCGCCAACATGTTTGGCTATGCAACAGATCTCCGTTCCAAGACTCAGGGCCGCGGCAACTATGTCATGCAGCCTAACAGCTACGTCGAAGTGCCGAAGTCCAATGCTCAGACCATCATTACTGCACGTACAAAGACTCAGGAGTAACAGCCTGACCGCAAGAATACTTGCACTTTATGAATGCTGTTGTTAAAATAGCATTACAACTTATTTACTAATCATCTAAAAACTATTTGGAGGAAACACAAATGGCAAAGGCTAAATTTGATAGATCAAAGCCCCATGTCAACATTGGCACTATCGGCCACGTTGACCACGGCAAGACAACACTTACAGCTGCTATCACAAAGGTTCTTGCTCTTAACGGCGAAGCAGAGTTCAAGGCATATGACCAGATCGACTCCGCACCTGAAGAGAAGGCAAGAGGTATTACGATCAACACAGCACACGTCGAGTATCAGACAGACAAGAGACACTATGCTCATGTCGACTGCCCCGGCCACGCTGACTATGTTAAGAACATGATTACTGGTGCTGCACAGATGGATGGTGCTATCCTCGTTGTTGCTGCAACCGATGGACCGATGCCCCAGACACGTGAGCACATTCTTCTCGCACGTCAGGTCGGCGTACCTTACATCGTCGTATTCATGAACAAGATCGACCAGGTCGATGATCCTGAACTTATCGACCTCGTTGAGATGGAGATCCGTGAGCTTCTTTCCAGCTACGACTTCCCCGGCGACGACATTCCGATCATCAAGGGTTCTGCTCTCCAGGCTCTTGAGTCCACATCCACAGATCCCAATGCTCCTGAGTATGCTTGCATCCATGAGCTTATGGACGCTGTCGATGAGTACATTCCTACTCCTAAGCGCGATGATGAGCTCCCCTTCCTTATGCCTATCGAGGATACAATGACCATTTCCGGACGTGGCACTGTTGTTACAGGCCGTGTCGAGCGTGGTATGATCAAGGTCAACGATCCTGCTGATATCGTCGGTCTTTCCGAAGAGAAGAAGCAGACAGTCGTTACAGGTCTTGAGATGTTCCGCAAGACTCTTGACTTCGCAGAAGGCGGCGATAACATCGGTGCTCTTCTCCGTGGTATTCAGCGTACAGATGTTGAGCGTGGACAGGTTCTCTGCAAGCCCAACTCCGTAAAGGCACACAAGAAGTTCAAGGGCCAGGTTTACGTCCTCAAGAAGGAAGAGGGCGGCAGACATACTCCTTTCTTCAACAACTATCGTCCTCAGTTCTTCTTCAGAACAACAGACGTTACAGGTATCATCTCTCTTCCTGAAGGTGTTGAGATGTGCATGCCTGGCGATAACGTCGAGATGAGCGTCGAGCTCCTTACTCCTATTGCTATGGAGCAGAACCCCCGCTTCGCTATTCGTGAAGGCGGCCGTACAGTCGGAT
>R06__coassemble_546_pt1 | contig 13769 bp, 14 predicted proteins | sample R06__metabat2_low_PE_050 | metagenome-assembled genome bin R06 | reverse complement strand
TCAGGATGAGGCAGATAATCAGTGAAACGACCATCGCGAAGATGAAGGCGACAACTACGAATTCCACACCGAACGTCTTCTGTTCGAACTGGCTGTAATCGAAGTTCGGATCATTGATGTCTCCGGACTGATCGGACAGATCTTCGTCAATGGAACCGTAATCGAACTCCGGGGCATACTCTTCCAGCAGCTCTTCTGCCTGGACATAATAGGCACGGAAAGCTTCGATCCAGTTGTCATCGCCGAGGTATTCGAGGACGCTGTCCTCGATGAGGCTTCTGCCGTAATAGTCAAAGACATAATCACCGAGATAGCCGTGGGCATCCAGATCATATTCCCTGTCTTCCATGCAGAGCAGGAACAGGATGCCGTCCGCGTAATCGCCGTATCCGAGTCCGTCGTTGTCGAAAGCTGTTTCGGCAGCTTCTTCGACGCCGTTCTCATCGATGTCCCAGCAGTCGCTGACGATGTAGAGATAGACGCCGCATCCATAGGCATCGGAAATGCGTTCCGCCGTTTCTTCCAGTTCCTGTTTCTCGGAATCACTCAGCAGACCATATTCGTCCCGGACGAAATCGATATCACGGTGAGACGGTACCGATGAAGTCACCATCTCTTCCTCTGAATTTTCGGAGGTGAGGAGCATATCCTCCTCATTCTCTTCCTCCTCCGAAGTGAGAACCACGTTTTCCTCCGTCTCCTCTTCTCCGGCTTCATCGTCGTTTTCGGAGGTCAGGACCACGTTTTCTTCCGGGACGTCCTCCGTTTCGTCAGAGACATCGCCACTGGTGAGGTCTGTAAGGCTGTCTTCTTCGGTCTCGAATTCGTCCTTGGCAAATACCGCGGTTCCGAAGCAGAAGACCAGGCTCAGTGCAAGGAGAACTGAAATCAGTTTCTTTTTCATGTCATTCTCCCCCTTACAGTGTCGCAATGAAGATCAGGAGCGTGAACAGGGCCGTAAGAGCTGCGGTGATCCCTGCGAACACACCGAAGAATTTTTTTCCGTCCACCGGGAGGTCTCCGACCAGCTTGCCGGTCTGTCCGTTCATGGCGAAGGTATAGTTTTTGTCTTTGTATTTTGTAGTCAGCATATAGACCGGGAACATCGCATAGGAGATATTCGTCCTCGACATCTTGCTTTTCTCGTCGAGCACTCTTCTGGTCTCATAGCCCTTGACCGTGTTCATGAGCACTTTTACCGCAGATTTTGCTGCGCTGGTATCGGCTCTCGGTGCCGCGTCGTCGGAAGTGACGTCTTACTTGTCCGCCAGATATCCGGGAAGATATCCCGTGGAGAACGGCACCATGTCCTCGAAATTGAAAGGTTCGAGAGAATCCATGAGATCATCCGCCATCTTTTTGGAAGCGTCGACCGGGATCTTCTCGAAATCGACATATCCCGCCCTGTAGCAGGCGAAGAAATCGGTATCGGTAATGCGCCGGTCCCCCTGATGATGGGTGAAGCTGCGTGTCGTCTCGACCTTGACGGAGGCCTTGACCTTCTCGTCATAGAGCCAGAAAGGCACGTAGACGCCCTGCACCTTCTCGATCTGATTGGCATCGGTGAAAGACTTCGGAAGAAAGATCTTTCCCTTGTAATGGGCCTTCAGGGCACTGACCGCATCCTCTTTCTTGAGTTTGAAGGGGATGACGTAATCGGGCTTGAGGAAGCCGGACACCTGTCCCGGAACCACGGTATTGTTGCCGCAGTACGGGCAGCAGGTTGCCGCCGTCGTTTCCTCGCAGAGAAGTTCCGCGCCGCAGGACGGACAGGAGAACACTCTCATCCCCTGATCGTTGAGTTCGCCCTTCTCTTCGTATTCTGCCTGACCGGGATTGGTTTCCTCGTTCAGTTCCTTGTTGAACGCTTCTTCGGCCTTGCTGTCCTTTTCTGCATAATAATCCTCGACCTCTTTGGCCGTGAACGCACTGCCGCAGTAGTCGCATTTGAGATGGTCGGTGCCGGCATCGAGATGCAGAGGACCGCCGCAGGCAGGACACTGATAGTTTGTAATCTTATCTGCCATTTTTCCCTATTCCAGAGACCGGGACAGCCGCCCCGGTCTTTCCAGTTTCAAATCTGTTTATTTCGAAAAGACGACCGTCTTCGTTCCCGCGCTGAAAGCGTAGATGTTTCCGGTCACGGTCACCTTTTCCGTCTTGTCTTCGAGCGTCTCCGACGATACATCGAAGGACTCGAAAATGTAGAAATTCTGCCTGTCCTCCACTTCTTCGGGGGCTTTCAGGGTGCTGCCGTCGATCTCATAAGGGAAGCTTCCCTCGTTGACGCCTTCGGCATACACCGTGATCTCGTCTTCCCCGATGATGAGAGAATACCGGTCCGCGGTATCCATGCTCGTCCAGGTCCCGGTGAAGGTACTTCTGAATTCCTCCTCCGCCGCGATCTCCTCGTCGGTCTTCTCATGTTCCTCCCCGTCCTCCGCAGCGGTGCCGCAGGAACAGAGGGAAAGGAGCAGAAGCATGGCAAGCAGGCAGCATAGAAGCTGCCTGCCGTATTTCCTGAAAATCTCAGCCATTGAAGGGGTTGCCGCAGTTCGGGCAGAACTTCGGAAGATTGGTCTGATCATCCGGTGTATATCCGCACTTGCTGCACTTGCAGACAGCCTTTGCCTCCGGCTTCTTTGTACCGCAGTTCATGCAGAAGTTTCCTGTGCACTGTGTGCCGCAGTTCGGGCAGAACCATGCGCCTGCTGCCGCCTGCTGGGGCTGTGCCTGCTGAACGGGCTGGGACATGTTGGATGCCGCCTGTGCATAAAGCTGATTGATAGTGCCTGCCGCCTGGTTGGAAGCCATGTTCATGCCCATGAATCCGAGAGCTGCGCCGCCGGCATTGTTGGCTGCATCCTGCATGGCCTTGGAAGTTGCGCCGACCATCTGGGCTGCACCCATGGATGCGTTTCTGAAGACGGCATTCTTCTGGAGCTCCTTGATTGTTGCCTCGTCCTCATCGGAGAGCTTGATGCTGGAGATGCCGATGGAAAACAGTTCGATTCCTCTCTGGTCTCCCCACTTTGCGGAAAGTTCCGTCTTGAGAGCTTCGCAGAGGTCTGTGGTATGTGCAGGGACCTGGCTGTAGCGGATGCCCATTTCGCTGATCTTGGCGAATGCGGGCTGAAGGGCTGTGAGAAGCTCGGTCTTCATGGTGCCTTCGATCTCGGAACGGTTGTAGCTGCTGGCGACGTTTCCGCAGACGTTGGTATAGAAGAGGACCGGGTTGACGACCTTGAAGCTGTACTCGCCGAAGCACTTGCAGGATCCGTCATAATCGAGTCCGATATTGGTGTCAACGACACGGAAAGGAACCGGTGAAGGTGTTCCGTACTTATTGCCGTTGATCTCCTTGAGGTTGAAGTAATAGACTCTCTGTTCCTTGGGTGTCTCTCCGCCGAAGGTGAACTTCTTGCCGATGGAGGAGAAGACGGCCTTGATGTTGGCAGCGAGCTTGCCGCCGTCGAAGATGGAGGGCTCGGTGCTGGAATCATACTTGAATTCGCCGGGCTCTGCGCAGACTTCTGCGTCCTTGCCGTTGTCAACGATGATCATGCACTGTCCGTCTGCAACTGCGATGACGGAACCGTTGGAAATGACGTTGTCTTCCTTGTTGTTGCTGGATCCGCTGGATACCTTCTTGTATCCTCTCACGCAGATGACATCTGCGGGGATCGAATCACAGTAGAAATACTCTTTCCACTGCTGAGCGAGAGTGGATGAAACGGAGGATACTGCTGCTTTGATAAGTCCCATGTCCTTAATCTCCTTATATTTATTAAAATAAATTGAGCGCGGAATGATTTTAAGAGCAAAAAATGCTCTTTTTCTGATTATACAGATACTGAATTTCAAAGGCAATAAAAAGCCTTGCTCTCTTCGTGCCCTGTACATACATTAAGTATCAGGAATCCGTTTTTCTGTTGCAATTACGGAAAAAGCCGGCGGAAATTTCCGCCGGCCGCTGTATTTCTCAGAATCCGAAGTATCCGCTGATCTCCTGCATCCTCGCCATCTGGTCCACATGGAAGGGACAGCGGTCGTTGCAGTGCCCGCACTGAAGACAGTCCGAAGCATGGAGTTCCATAGTCCGGTAGTGCTCTTTCGCCAGCTCGTCCCCGAGTTTCGAGAGGTCGTAATACTTGTTGATGAGGGCAATGTCCAGTCCCATCGGGCAGGGATGACAGTGCCTGCAGTAGACACACTTGCCCTTCGTGTCGCCCGGTGTGAAGGTGCCGATGACGGAGTAGTCTTTTTCCTCTTCGGAAGCATCAAGCCAGGCAAGATTCTGCTTCACTTCCTCGATGTTCGAGCAGCCCATGACGGTCGTCAGGACGCCGGGACGGTCCAGGACATACTGGATGCACTGGGCGGGTGTCAGCGCATGATGGAACGGAGATTTCGCGGCATCCAGGAGCAGGCCGCCGCTGAAAGGCTTCATGACCGTGATGCCGACGCCTTCCTTTTCACAGCGTCTGTAGAGCTCATAGCGCTCTCCGGCGCCGCCCATGGCAAATTCGCCCTGGCCGTAGTCATACATCGGATTGATGGAATACATGATCATGTCGACCAGTCCCATGTCCAGCACCCGGTTGGCAAGTTCCGGAGAATGGGTGGAAAGTCCCAGATGTCTCACAACGCCCTGTTTTTTCATGCCGAGGAGATATTCGAGAACGCCGTTTTTCTCGTAGTCCTTCAGATCTTTGACCTCGTCCAGGCAGTGCATGTAGCCGAAATCCACATAATCGGTATCGAGATTCCGGATCTGCCAGTCCACGGATCTCTTGACTGATTCGAGGGAGAGGTCCCATCCGTATTCACCTGTGGAATAGTCCGCGCCGAAATGGACCTGGACCATGAGCTGATCCCGGCGGCCCTTCATGGCTCTGCCGACCCCTGCGAAGATGCAGGCCTTGCTGCCCGCCATGTCGATGTAGTTGATGCCCTGATCCATGGCATAGGACACGGTATCGGTCACATTCTGTTCCCCGGCATCGCCGACATAGGCTGTTCCGAGGCCGAGGACGCTGATCTTTTCACCGCCGTGAGGAAGGATTCTGTACTCCATGTTTTTCTCTTTCCGCATCTTCCGATGCAAATCTTCGTATAAACAAGAAATCCGAACTGGCTTTCACCAATTCAGATCTTGTGGTGGACGATATAGGACTCGAACCTGTGACCCTCCGCACGTCAAGCGGATGCTCTACCAACTGAGCTAATCGTCCATTTGCGACAGAAATTATATTACCATAGGCATCTGTGGAATGCAAGGAGTTTCTCGAAGATTTCCGGGATTATTTTTTCTGTTGCCACCCTCTCCTCTTAGAGTATTATAAGATGGTAAAGGGTCAAGTATCACCCAATCCCAATGAATTGTTCAAACAGATTTCACATACGGATTCTATTCTTAAATCACAACAACGGAAGGAGTTCATTACATGAGCCATCTTTTGGTAGTAGACGATGAAAAAGACATCTGCAGTCTTATAGAAAAATATGCAAAGTTCGAGGGATACGAGGTATCCTGCGCCAACGACGGCATGACCGCCGTCGAAATGTGCCGGCAGAACAGTTATGACCTCATCATCATGGATGTGATGATGCCGGAACTGGACGGTTTTTCTGCCGTCTCCCTCATACGGAAGACTTCAAAAGTCCCCGTCATCATGCTTTCGGCAAGAGGCGAGGAATACGACAAGATCCACGGCTTCGAGCTTGGCGTCGACGATTACGTCGTCAAGCCCTTCTCCCCCAGGGAACTCATGATGAGAGTCGCCGCGGTCCTTTCCAGGACAGGAGCTCCCAGAGAGGAAAAGAAGGAGGAACCCGCCAGGGACATTTATTCCTACAAGGGGCTCAAGGTGGATTTCACCGCCAGGATCGTCACCATCGACGGCGAACGTCTGGATCTCTCCCCCAAGGAGTACGAACTCCTCTTCTACATGATCCGAAACAAGGGCATCGCCCTTTCCAGAGACAAGCTTCTCTCCGACATCTGGGGCTATGATTTCTTCGGCGTCGACCGGACGCTGGATACCCACATCAAGCTGCTGCGCAAAAAGCTCGGAGACTATGCCAACTGCATCGTAACGCTGAGAGGAGTCGGATACCGCTTTGAAGAAGCATAAGATCAAACTGTCGGTGAAGTTCTTTCTGTCGTTCCTTATCTTCACCGCAGCGACCATGGTGGTCATCACACTGATGGAGACGCTCTTCCTGAACAAGTGCTATGAATATACCAAGAAACAGACCATCAACAGTGCCATGAGCGATACGCTCGCCGCCATCGACGCTTCCGGAGACGACATCGAAGAGGACGTCGAATCCATTGCGAGATACTACGGCGTCTGCATCAGCGTCACCGACGAAAATTTCACCAAGATCGCATCCGGACAGGGAGACCTGAACGGGACCCTGGTCTCCATGAGACCCAGCGACCTCGCCCTGATGTATTCCCACTACTCCAGCGACTCGAAGATCACGACCTTCGAATACTACCTCGCCTCGCCGACGCTTCCGGACTACAGCAGGCATGATAAGGATTTCGACGATTCCCAGCCGGAAAAACCGGAAGACGATGACAGCGGATTCTACGAAGAAGACAGCACATTCGAGACTTCCGAGACCTCCGCAGTCACCGATGCCGCGGAGATCACCCAAACCGATTATGAAACGGAAGAAGAGCCGGAACCCGAAATGACCAGCCTCGTGCAGATGTCGGTCACTGCACTTTCCACCGGCGAAACCAGGATCGTCTTCGTCAATGCGACGCTGACGCCCCTGAACGACGTCATCTCCTCCAACCGCATCCTGCTTGCCGTCATGCTCCTCGTCATGCTTCTGCTTTCCCTGGTGCTCTCCTACTTCTTCGCAAGGCAGCTCAGCCGCCCGATCGTAGAGATGAACAACGAAGCGGAAAAACTTTCCACCGGAGACTTCGACGTGCATTTCAGCACCGACAGTTCCACTGCGGAGATCGCGGCACTGGGCGAGAAACTGAACTATGCGGCAGGCGAGCTTTCCAAGGTCGACAGGCTCCGCAGCGAACTCATCGCCAACGTCTCCCATGACCTGAGGACGCCGCTGACGCTGATCACCGGATACAGCGAAATGATGCGGGATCTGCCGGGAGAAAATACCCCGGAAAACCTGAACCTCGTCATCGCCGAGACCAAGAGACTGACGACCCTCGTCAATGACGTGCTGGATGTCTCCAAGTTCAAGTCCGGCGCCATCGAAATGAAAAAGGAGAAATTCTCCATTACAGATGAAATTGGTTCCACCATCAGCCGCCTCGAAAAGCTGACGGAACAGGACGGATACACCTTCGAATTCGAGCCCTCCGAAAACGCCTCGGTATTCGCGGACAAGACCTCCATTTCGAGAGTCGTCTACAATCTTCTCGGCAACGCCCTCAACTATACCGGTGAAGACAAGAAGATCGTGGTAAAGCAGACCGTTGCAGGCGGAAAAGTCAGGATCGACATCATCGACCACGGCAAAGGCATCAAGCAGGAGGATCTCCCCTATGTCTTCGACCGCTACTACCGTTCCAGTGAGAACCATGTGAGAGCGGTGGTCGGCTCCGGCCTCGGACTCTCCATCGTCAAATCGATCCTGGAGAAGCACGATGCCGAATTCGGCGTCACCTCGACGCCCGGCAAAGGCAGCGATTTCTGGTTCACGCTTTCGGAAAAACAGGATTAAAGATATGCCAAAGGGGCAGGACACGAAGTCCTGCCCCTTTTCTTGTTTTTGTAACGGACGATCAGTCCTTTTTGAGTTCGCTGACAAGCGCACTGCCGATGATGAGGACCGCACCGAGGATGCCGAAGAAAGACATCTTTTCGCCCAGCACCGCAGCCGAAAGGATCAGTGCGAAGACCGGATCGATGTAGCTCAGGATCGCGATCGACTGTGCCGGCAGGGCCGGCATGCTGCCGAAATACAGGACATAGGCAATGCCTGTATGCACGATGCCCACGACAAGGAGCATGATCCCGGAGAACGGGGTCAGCGTGACCGCGGAAAGATCTTCCGTGAGAAGCAGATACGGCAGGATCGCCGCAGCTGCGGAAAACAGCTGAATGACCGTTTTCTCATAGGAGTCCTCCACGTCTACCTTCTTGTTCAGGATGATGACGGAGGAATAAAGGGCTGCCGCGGCAAGTCCCAGAAGGACACCGGTGAGGCTGGCGCCGCCGGCACCGCCGTCCGCAAGTCCGGAGACCAACGCCATGCCAGCCACGGAAAAGATCACGCAGAGGATCTTCCGCAGGTTCAGCTTTTCGCCGAAGACCAGCGGGGACAGCAGAACCACGATGGTCGGCTGCATGTAGTAGCAGAGCGTTGTGACCGCCACCGTCGTATAGTTGTAGGCTTCGAAAAGGAAGATCCAGTTATATCCCATGAGTGCTCCGGTCAGGGCCAGGAGCAGCACCTTTTTCAAGCCGATCCCGTGGCAGAGCTTTCTGCCCGTGGCTTTCATGAAGATCAGGATCACCGCGGATCCCATGAATCCCCTCGCACATGCCAGGATCCCGGAGGAAAGCGGGATATATCTGCGGAAGAGGCCGATCGTTCCGAAAATGAGCACCGAGACGGTCAGCATCAGGTAGGAGGATGAATTTCTGTTTTTCATTGGCACTTCCCTTTCAGCCGTTGAATTCAGTCTGAGTGCTCATTATACCATTTATTTCTGATTGTCGACATTGGGGACCCATGCCGCAAAATGCTCCATCATTCCGGGCTGAGGAATGAAGAACGGCTGAGGACGGGCCAGGCCTGCCATTTCGGCCATGTCTTCAGGTGTAAGTTCGAAATCGAAGACCGAAAGATTGTCGAGGATATGGGATTCCGTTTTGGATCCCGGGATCACGATATGGTCCATCTGAACAGCCCAGCGCAGAATGATCTGAGCGGGAGACTTTCCGTATTTTTCCGCCAGTTTTGCGACGACGGGATCGTTCAGGATCGAGCCGTTGCCTCTGCCGCCCAGCGGATACCATGCCTGCAGGACCGTGCCGTACTTCTTGAGAAAGGCCTTCAGTTCGGTCTGGGGATAATAAGGATGGGCCTCCACCTGAATGAGCATCGGTGCGATTTCACAGTGGGCCAGAAGGTCCTCTATCTCCGGGATCGTGAAGTTGGAGATGCCGATGGCCTTCAGCTTTTCCTCCTTATAGGCCTCCTCCAGAAGATGATAGCCGGAAATGTAGTTTCCCACCGGCTGATGCAGGATCATAAGATCGATGTAATCCGTGTCCAGTCTCTTCAGGGTCTTATCGATGGCGGAAGCATCCTCATAGAAGCAGGGCCAGAGTTTTGTTTCCAGGAAGACCTTCTCCCTGGGGGTTCCGGATCTCCGGATGCCGCGGCCGACCGCCTTCTCGTTCTCGTAGGCGTTGGCGGTATCGATCAGTTCATAGCCGTTCTGCAGCGCAAAGCAGACGGAGGCTTCTGCCTCGTCCGGTGAAAGCAGATAGGTTCCGAGACCCAGCACCGGCATCTTTTTTCCGTTATTCAGCGTGACGTAGTTCATTTTTATTCTCCTTTTCTCATTTCAGCCATTTTTCGATGGCAGTTGCGGCATCTGCGGCCTCGCTGCCGTGAATGGCAAGTCCCTTCTCCACAACAGCGCCGGGCACCGTCTTGCGGATGTCGTTTTCCGTATCGGCCAGTCCGCTTCCCTCATGGGTGCAGAAGGGATGGATCTTCTTTCCCGTGAAATCATAAGCTTCAAGGAAGGTATAGACCGCCATCGGCATGGTACCCCAGTAATTGGGATAGCCGAGATAGATTTCATCGTATCCGTCGAGATTTTCCGGCAGATTCAGGATCTCCGGTCTTGCTCCCGCGAGCTTATCCTTTTTCGCTTCCGCGATGCACATCTCATACTCTTTTGAATAAGGATTCTTCTGTTCGATCTTATACATGTCGCAGCCGAGTTTCTCCGCGATCATCTTTGCGGCGATCTCGGTATTGCCCGTCTTGATATACCGGTACTTCCCGCAGAAATAGTTTTCATCCGCTCTCGAATAAAATGCCACCAGTTTTGCCATGTTCAGGCCTCCTCTTTCTTTTCGAATTCCTTTGCGACGTCCTCCAGAAGCTTCCGGATGGGAAGGTGCTGGGGACATGCTTTTTCGCATTTGCCGCATCTGATGCAGTCGGACGCCTTCCGGCCGGGTCCGGTGTGTACCTCGCTGTAATAATAATCGGCGTTCCAGTCATGATAGATCTGCTTGGTGTTCATAACGGCAAACAGGTCCGGAATGCTGATGTGCTTCGGGCACCCGTCGGTGCAGTAATGGCAGGCCGTGCAGGGAATGAGATTCTTGCTGCGGAAGATCTCCACGACCTTCCGGACTGCAGCCATTTCCCTGTCGTCCAGCGGCCTGAAATCCTTCATGAAGCCGATATTGTCCATCATCTGTTCATAAGAGCTCATGCCGGAGAGCACCATCTCGATGCCGGGGAAAGAAGCCGCAAAGCGGATGGCATAGCTTGCCGCACTGCCACCGTGAAGATCGTCCAGGACCTTCGCAGCATCTTCCGGAAGTTTCGCGAGATTTCCGCCTTTGACCGGTTCCATGACGAGGACCGGCTTTCCGTACTTCCGGCAGACCTCATAGCACTTCCGGCTTTCGACCGCCTGATCGTCGTAGTCGATATAGTTGAACTGGATCTGCACGACCTCGACCTGCGGATACTCAGTCAGGATCTGCTCCAGCACTTCGGCCCGGTCGTGGAAGGAAATGCCCACATGACGGACCTTTCCTTCCTTCTTGAGTTCGAAGGCAGTCTCGTAGGCATGGCGCTCTTTAAAGTATTTGAAAGTATCCGCGCCCTGGGCATGCATGAGATAGTAGTCGAAATAGTCTACGCCGCAGGCCTCCAGTTGGCTCTCGAAAAGAGGACGGATATCCTCTTCCTTCTTGAAGAAAAAATTGGTCAGCTTATCGGTCAGAATGTAGCTTTCCCTGGGATAGCGGCTCGTCAGGCATTCCTTCAGGGCCGTCTCGCTCTTTCCGGAGTGATACCCGTGCGCCGTATCGAAATAGTTGAAACCGTTCTCCAGGAAGGCATCCACCATCCTGCAGGTCTCCGGGATGTCGATTTCCTTGTCCTTCATGGGAAAGCGCATGCATCCGAATCCGAAATTTTTCTTTACGTTTTCCATCTTTGACCTCCTCCTCATTTTGACCAGTCGAGCACACCGGTCTCGACCGCAGTTTCATAGTGTCTGATCTTGTTTTCCAGCCTTTCCATGGCTGATTCGACCTGTTTTTTCTGTTCCTCCAGGTTCCGGTATTCCTTTCTCAGCAGTTCGAGCCTGTCCGGGATCGTCTCATCCCCTTCGGAGAAGAGCTGCACATACTCCGCCACTGCCTCCACCGACACGCCCGCACTCCTGAGACATCTTGCCAGTTCCAGCCACCGGATGTCCTCCTCTCCGAAGTCGCGCTGCCCGCTTTTCGTTCTCGTGACCCTGGGGATTGCCCCGACCTTCTCGTAATACCGGATGGCATCCTGGGAAAGTCCGTATTTTTCAGAAACCTGCTGTATCGTCATGACCGTTTCCTCCCTGTTTGATGGAATCATAATACCTGGAGTTTGCTCCAAGTCAAGGCATTTTGATTAAAATTTCCCGTACAAAAACGGATATCCCCCTGAAGGGATATCCGTTCTCTCTTTATGGTTTACCTGACAACAGAAATGTCCCCTGCAGGACGGCAGGAGACACTTCATAAAGCTGATTCTGTTAAAGAACAAGAGCAAGAACCAGAGCGGACACGAGAGCGGAACAGACAAACACAGGGATTCCCCTGACGAAGGAACCGACATGCTTGTCCATGTTTTTATAGAGATCTGGATCCGGAACGGAGGAAAATCTTGTCCTAGCAGTCCTGCTCCACCACAGCCTGTCGATGACGATCAGGTCGAAGAGGTTCAGTCCCTCTCCCACCGCGAGAAGAATGAGAAAAGCGGAAAGGAACTGATCCAGATGCAGGATGAAACCTGCGATCACAAATACTACTGTAAAGAGTACGGTGTTGGAGATAAAAGCCGAAGCGGCGGATTTCTTTGCAGGGATCATCGGACTCAGTTTCTCATCCTTTCTGACCTGTTCCTGTACCGCATCAGGGTAGGAATAAAAACTCTTCATATTCTTCTGATCTCCGCCAGTTCCGAGGTAGCACATCAGGGAAAAAAGTCCGTATATGACGATGCACGCGATCACAATATCCATGTCCTTCTCCTTATTTCTTCACAGCAAAGCGGAACGTGTCATCCCCAAGCACCGTCGTTCTGGTCTCGTCTGCGGCCTTCTCCAACGCCAGGATGTCTTCCTCCGTGAGCTTAGCGTTTACTGCTTTGAAGAGCGGATCGATTCGGGAAGTCTTTCTGCAGCCGACGATGGGAATCACACCCTTGGCACAGCTGTAAGCGATGGCGGTACCGGCCGTATCCAGGCCGTATTTTCCGCCGATGCTCTCCATGACGTCGAAAAGGAGCTTCAGCTTTTTCCTCTTTCCGCCGAAGAAAAACTCCAGAGCACCTTTGCTCTTCTGTTTTCCGGTTAGAACGCCCTCTTCCAGTGTGGCCCATCCCCAGAAGGCGATGCAGTTCTCCCGGCACCAGGAGATGAGTCCCTGTCTGTCCCATCCTCTCGAAAGAACAGAGAAATGGTTTTGAACGCCGTAAAGAGGCACTCCGGTCTCCTCCAAGATTTTCTTAGCGGCTTGCGTCTCTTCCAGATTGAAATTGGAGATGCCGACGTTTCTGATCTTTCCTTCTTTATAAAGAGCGATCATTTCGGCCAGGTTCTCTTCCACACTGCTGGGAAGGTGAAGCCAGTAGATATCCACGTAGTCACGGCCGATGTCCTGAAGGTCCTTCTCCAGAGACTTTCTCACCTGGTCCTGCTTGTAGGCGCCCATCGGGGTATATTTTGCGGAGATGACCGTGTCTTCCCTCTTTATATTCCCGATGATCTTCTGACCGAGTCCGAATCCGTAATCCTGTGCGGTATCGAGGACATAAAATCCCTTTTCCGCCGCAGCGTCGACCAGTTCCTTCAACGCCATTTCACCGACGTAGTCTCCGCGGAGCACCTTTTCATAAGCACTGCTTCCCCAGGAATTCGTGCCGATGACTGCCTTTATATTCTCAAGTTCCATAGCTTAACCTCATATTATTCGCGGATTGTAGTTAGCATCAACTAACCGTTACCTGATTGTATCACAATTTCATAGCCTTAACTCCTGTATTTTTCTTAAAAGTGTCATTTGGTATCTAATTTTTAAAGTTTGGAGAAAAAATTAAATTTATCGCTTACCTTAAGTTTATGACGAAACATGCTATTTCAGGTAAAACACGCCCGACATAAAAAGCACCCTCCCTACTGGTCTTTTCCCCCAGTAAGGAAGGTGCTTCACAGAGTTGATCTATTAAATTTACATATCTGCTACTTTGCCGTTAACAATGGCATGTGTTCCGAAATACGCATCTGCATACAATCCGCTGAAACCGAAATCGATCGTGCCGTTTCCGACATACCACCATCCGCAGTTCGTATCAGAAGACAGTCCCGTATATGTATTATCGATGTGTCCTCCCGTTACCTTCCACCAGCCGATGCTCTCATTGTATCCAAGGCCAAAGTAGTTGAAGTCCAGCTTTCCGCCGTTTACATACCACCAGCCATAGCCCGTGCTGCTTTCCAGTCCTGCATCATAGACCATTCCGTAGGTATT
>R06__coassemble_545_pt1 | contig 13790 bp, 13 predicted proteins | sample R06__metabat2_low_PE_050 | metagenome-assembled genome bin R06 | reverse complement strand
CGGCAAAGGCAATCATCTTTTCCGTGGTAATAATATACCGGACACTTTCGAGTAATGCTAAAATGACGCCCGCTGCCGCAATATCCAGAAGGAAAACAATATCGAGAGGGATTTTTTCTATTCTGCCCGCCGAAATTTCCCCGTTTCCGTGATGTCCGGCGACGGAAATCAGATCGGCAAGGGAAAGCGCAAACAGCAGAAAGGATATGACAATGACCGCGACGAGCCACCGGTAATATTTCGTGATAAAGGAGGCCGTCTCATAAATAACCGAGAAGCAGTCGGAATACGGAAGATTTGTATTCAGCCGGACCGTCAGGGTCAGTTTTTCCTTATAGGCATCGCTGGCAATTTCGACATACGGGTTATAACCGTAGATGTTGTAATAAACATACTCGTTCTCGCCGATAACATAACTTCCTACCGAATCCTTGGCAACGTACAGCACGTATTCCCCAAGGTCGAGCCCCAGGAGCGTTTCGGAAACGGGAGAAGCGGAAAGAACGGTTCCGTTTTCGTCGGAAATAATATACGAAAGGTTGCAGCCAAGGCTGTAATCACCGGTATTTCCGGGTGCTTCGGATATGCTGTATTCTTTTCCCTGTTCCCTCAGGTTCTCCCTCAGTTCCAGGATCTCCGAAATCCGGCTGATTGCCACAATATTGTCGATTTCTTTCAGGACTTCTCCGCTCAGGAGGTCGCGGACCACCGCATCGCTGTCATCATTTTCACTGTAATCCAGCTGAGCGAGATGAATCGAACTGCCGACGGAAAACAGAAAAACAAAAGCAGATATGATGCAGAGAAGAAAAGCTGCGAGTTTTCCCGGAAAAGAGTATCTGAATCTATTCACTTTAATGCCTCCATCTTATAGCCGTGCCCGAAGATCATCTTGATGTATCTTGGATCCGCGGGATTGATTTCTATTTTTTCGCGTAAATGCCGGATATGGACAGCCACCGTATTGTCAGATCCGTACAGGTCCTTCCATACCAACTGATAGACTTCCTTCGGCGTAAATACCCTACCTGGATTGGCCATGAACAGTTTCAGAATGTCGAATTCCTTCGGCGTCAGAGAAACGTTCTGTCCGTCGACCGTCACTTCCTTGGTAACGTCGTTCAGTTCCAGACCTCCATTGACATAGGTATTCTTCCCCTGTTCACCGCTGCCGAGTTTCGTATATCTTCTGAGAACAGAGTGCACTCTTGCCGCGACTTCCAACGGTTTAAAGGGTTTCGTGATGTAATCGTCCGCACCGACATCCAGTCCGAGCACAATGTCGCTGTCTTCACTTTTCGCCGTGAGGAGGATCACGGGAACGTTGCTGATTTCCCTGATTTTGCTCATGGCGGTAATTCCGTCCATGACGGGCATCATGATATCCAGGAGAACAAGATGAACGGTATCTGAGCTTACCGTTTCCACGGCCTCCCTGCCGTTGCAGGCGGTAAACAGCTTATATTCCGGATCGTTCAAATATATTTTCAGTGCATTGACGATATCCTTTTCGTCATCACAGATAAGAATGTTGTACATCGTCCGCTCCTCGGTCTGAATTGTGTTATTATTATCCCACACCCAACATTAAGTTAGAACACATATAGATATTAAGAATGCATTAACTCCGTATATGTATATTCTATTGAAACATTTTTATTCAAGAACAAAAGAATTTAACATGACAGATTATTATGCAGCTGTTGCCTTATGGTCCAGGAAAAATATAAAAAATGAAGCAGAACTATCCGAAGCCTTAAATGAAACCAGCATTTCATTCGCCTACCACTCTGGGAAAATAGAAAATGACAATATTACTTACTACGATACCAGAGAAATTTTTAATCACGACGGAGTCACTTCTTATACCGGGGATCTCCGTACCCTCTATGAAATTCGAAATGCGAAGAATGCCTATGAATGTTTTCTCCGTTCCTTTGGCTGCAGAAATGAAATAGACGAAATTGTCATCAAAAATTTTCAGGAGAAACTGACTGAGGGCACATATGACATGCGCCAGTGGCAGCTGGGTGAACGCCCGGGTGAATACAAGCATCATGACTATGTCACCGGTCGAAACGAGACAGGCGCCTCTCCGGAAGAAGTCAAAGAGGAAATGGATGAACTCCTTTCCGAAATCAGCGGCATACGTGACGGTGATGCCCTTACGGCCGCTGCATATTTTCACGCCAAATTTGAGAATATCCATCCCTTTGCCGACGGAAACGGCAGATGCGGCAGACTTGTCATGAATTATTTTCTGGTTATGCACAACCATCCTCCGGTCGTCATCCACGAGGAAGACAGGAAGCAGTATTATGATGCTCTTTCTGCCTGGGACGAGAAACAGGAACTGAGTCCTCTCATCAACTTTCTGAAAGAGCAGACCGTCAAAACCTGGATAAAGCAGCTTGAGCGCCGGAAAACAAGAGATATCAATCCAGAAAGGTAATAACCGACATGTCCAGACCCTGGTTCAAAACAAAAAAGATCCTGGAAGACGAACTGCTCTGTGATTCTCTCAAAGGCAGAGTCAGTTACTTCTGTACGAGATACCACGGCGCGCCGGACCACTATGGAAGGTTCTGCGTCAGAGTGGACGGGAAAGAATACGTGATGGCAAACCCGTACAACGAGAAATATGTCGACCAGGAAGAATGCCGTATCAAAGAAGAGGAAAACATTCCTCCGAGAGAATGGGATGAACATGGGTGTTTTCTCCATGAGGAAGAAAATCTCGATGCGGAAAACAGGGCAAGAAAGATTGCCATGACCAATAACACCATGGAGGAGTTCCAGCCGCTCTGGGCCATCGAGGATTTTCTGAATCAGGATATCGCCGTCAGTCTCCATTCCGACAACGAATTCATCCGTCTTCTTGCGGTACTGGACCGGAGGACCGGGAAACGCACTCTGGCGGATTTGAAGAATAAACTGGATGAGCAGCCGGAGTGGCTCCGCTTTTTCTACGAGCTTCGTCTAAATGCGGAAAATATCTAGAACCGTTTCGCATAATATTTTTTATCCCGTATCATATGCCGGGAGAAACAGATAACTGCGAAATACAGACATCAAAAGAGAGCATGCCTCGGAAAAGGCATGCTCTCTTTTAAAGGTGCAGTGAATAGAAGGCAAGGCCTGCTGCTCCGCATCCCAGAATCACATAAATAGGATTAGCCTTATATTTTCTGAGAAGGACGAATGCCGCCGCTGCTATGATCATCCCCCATATGTCCGGGGACATCTGAGATAGCACTTCGCTTCCGAGCAGATTCTGAAAAAACATGTTGAGTGCCGTCGCACCAATAAGGGCGACAACCATGCATCTAAGCCCTGACAGAGCACCGTCGAAAAGTTTCATGCTCCGGTAACGGTAATAGAGTTTTACAAGCACCAGCGCGATGATGCAGGACGGAATCACGGAACCGACGGTCGCTGCAACAGCTCCCGGAATGCCGCACAGTTTCATTCCCACAAAAGTCGCCGCATTGATCAGCACAGGTCCCGGAGTGAGTTCGTCGATAGCCATGATATCTGAAAATTCCAAATAGGTCATCCATCCGTACCGTTCGACGATCTGCTCCTCGATAAGAGGAATGGCGGCATAGCCTCCGCCGAAAGCCAGCACGCCGATCTTCATGAAAGCAAAAATGATTTCCAGAAGTGAAGGCATGTCATTCTCCCTTCCCTGCCGACTTTATGGTGACAGCCGTCTTTATGACACCCGCACCGGCACACAGCAGTGCAATGACAAACTTGTTCATGTCCGTAAACCACGCCGCTGCAAAAACAGCGGTGATGATTACAAGGCTGAAAATATTTTTCTCTTTCTGCGTCTTTCGGAAAAGGTCGATCGTGACGCTGGCAAGAAGAGCGACCACACCGGCCTGCATCCCCTTCATAAAATACCGCACGGTCTCATTAGAACATATCACCGTGTAAAAACTGCAGACCAGGATCATGATGACAAGAGGAGGAAGGATTGTGCCCGCCATGGCTGCGAGAGCGCCGGGAAAACCGCCGATCCTGTAGCCCACGAGCACAGCCCCGTTTACAGCAATGGGTCCCGGGACAGACTGTGCAATGGAAGAGAGATCCAGCAGTTCGTTTTCCTCCAGCCAGTGGTATTTATTTTCGAATTTATCTCTCATGACCGCCACAATGGCATAACCGCCGTTGGTGGTGGCGCTGATGCCCAGCATCGTCACAAACAGTATCCATAACTTTCTCAGTTTTTCTTTTTTCAGGTCGTTCAACCCTTTTTTCTCCCTTTCCAAAGCTTCAGTTATTTAGGTCTGTAAACCACTTCAAACTCTTCACACAGCACATCGGAATTTTCATTGAATTCAGCCCGTATCTTCGGGCCTCATTCCCGAAGAAATCGGCATGAACCTTTCTCCAGTAAGCCAAAGATCGGTCTCCTTCGCCTTCCTTGCATGCATGTTCGGGAGAAACATCGCAGAATCTGATCTGATATACCTTCGTATTTCTGATTACACAGACTGCCTCACCGCTGCCGTTCAGAATGATGCTGGTATCGCCCGCTTTCGGCACCGTCTCATCGGGCTCCTGCTCATATAGATCGTACAGTGAGCTGGTTGCAGTTTTTATTCCGGCACAAACGAGTTCCGCAAGATCGTCCGGATCATCGCCGAAACTCCAGGCCTCACAGGGTGCATTTTTGTCCGCGTGACACTTTTCGCAGTATTCGATCCATAATTCTTTTCCAGTCATATGTGATTCTCCAGCCCTTCTTTTCCTCGGGCCGTCTTCATATTTCCGGCCCCGCCCCTGTTTTGCCTGTTAACCTGCATCTATTATACCGCCCTGAGGAAGAGATTCTGATCATCCTGCCCATTCACTGCCGATACACCGCAAAAAAGGCGCCATGGATAAAACCATGACGCCCTGATGTTATAGGAAATCAGAGAGAAATCTCTGCTGCCGCTGTACCTGCTTTTGCAGATGCTGCCTTGACCTGGATCTTATCTCCTGCGGCACCCTTGACGATCCAGCTGAGCTTTTTCTTTGCCTTTGCTGTGTGGAGAGTGCTGATGTTGCCATAGAAGAAGGCTCCGGAAACTGTTCTGCTGTATCCGTCAAGATCTCCGACTATCTCTTCAGCCTTTCCTGAAACAAGTTCTGCACCGCTGATTTCAACGGTTACCGGCTTGTTGACCTTGAGCTTGATGGCCTCATCGGAAAGGTTGGTGGGAAGATATCCCTTGTTTCCGACGAGAACTTCTACTTTATAGAAGCCGTTTCCGATATCTTCTGCCTTTGCAGACTCGATGACGAGTTTCGGCATTGCCTTTGCAAAGCGGATGTTGAACTTTGTATCATGCTCACACTCTGTGAGAAGGAACTTTTCAGGAGGATTCTGGAAGGTCTTCTTGAAGTTGAAGCCGCCGATTTCCACCTTGCCGAATGTGGGATGGTCATACTCTTTCCAGTCCACATAATACTCGGGAGCATTCTGCTTTACCCAATTGAGTGTAGCTGCAAAGCGTTCGACGTTCTTCTTGCGGTCGCTGCCCCTCTTGTCGTTCCAGACGATCGGGACGCCGGCTTTCTTTTCGATATCCCAGAACTCCATGGTGTATGCGGGAATGCCCTGTGTCTGGTAGCACCAGTCATCGAAGGCACCGGAGTCATAGTTGACCTGGTCATCCATGAAGGAGTCGAAAATGTTCATGGGCTCATAGTCCAGCTCTTCCCTGCCCATCTCGGCGATCTCCTTGAAGGCGTTCAGGTCTGCGGGAGAAATGGTGCTTGCAGGTCTGGTGCCGGGAGTATAAAGGATGATGCCGCCGCTGGTGTGTCCGATAGCTGCACCGCCGATGTTGGGATGTGCCAGGACGAAATCACAGAGTGCCTTGCACTCGGGGTTGCTGAGCGGATACTTGCCTGCACCGGGCTGACGGTGTTCTGCATTCCAGCCCATCGGGAAGTTTCTGTTGAAATCGAGACCCCAGGGGTTCTTCTTTGTTTTGAGGTTCTCATCACCGTCAAAGGGTTCGAAAGTTCCTTCGGGATAAATGTCAAAGAAATCGCCTTCGATGTCGCTGGGGCCTCTGAGAACGACGGAGGAGGGATCCTTCTCGTCTTTCTTCCAGGCGCCGTAAGGAGTAGGAACCTTCATCATGCGGACGATTCCGTCTCCGTCCAGATCCTCTTCGCGGATGCCGCCCTTTTCAGGCAGATAATCACGGTCAACGGAACGCAGCTCATAGGGGCTGGTGAGATACTTCTCTGCTCCGTCCGGTGTGACACGGGGGATGACATAGACAGTCATCTCATCGAGGAGCTTTGTTGCTTCCTTGTCTTCGCCGTAATTGGTCACAAGATAGTCGATGGTGTGCATTGCGCACATGGAGCTTGTGACTTCACCTGCGTGAATGTTGCCGTCCAGGTACCAGCCCGGTTTGGAAAGGGCTTCGCCTGTCTTCTTGTTGGTAAGTGTGACAGCGAACTGGCTTCTGCCTTCTTCTGTGACGCAGTTTGTCTCAACGGAAATAAGATCGGGATAGTTCTTGACGAAATACTCAAGGTTTCCCTTGATTTCATCATACTTGTAGTAGTGGTCGTACTTGAATGTTGTCTTCATATCTAACTCCTTAAAGCACCTGTGAAAGGAACTCTTGTGTCCTTTCGTTCTTCGGATGGTCGAATACTTCTTCCGGTGTACCCTCTTCGAGGACAACACCTTCATCTATGAAGAGGACTCTGTCGGATACTTCCCTTGCAAAGCCCATCTCATGAGTGACGATAACGCAGGTCATTCCTGTATCGGCAAGATTCTTGATGACCTGGAGAACTCCCTTGACCATTTCGGGGTCAAGAGCACTGGTCGGCTCATCGAACAGCATGACATCAGGATGCATTGCCAGGGCACGAACGATGGCAAGTCTCTGCTTCTGTCCGCCGGAAAGCTTTCTGGGATACTCATGTGCCTTCTCGGTAAGACCGACGGTGGCGAGCAGCTCCATGGCTTCCTTCTCGGCATCCTCCTTGCTGACATGCTTCTCGAGCATTGGTGTGATGGTGATGTTGTCGAGAACGGTCATATGCGGGAAAACGTTGAACTGCTGGAAGACCATGCCGATCTTCTGTCTGTGCAGGTTCAGGTTGGTGGATTCCGCGATCAGTTCTTCGCCTTCAAAATAAACATGTCCGCTTGTGGGGACTTCCAGCATGTTGAGGCATCTGAGGAAAGTGGATTTGCCGCCGCCGGATGCACCGATGATGGTGACCACTTCGCCCTTATAGATTTTTTCGTTGATTCCCTTGAGAACTTCGAGCTTGCCGAAGTTTTTCTTAAGGTCTACCACTTCAATCAGCGGTTCTTTATTATTCTCAGTCACTTACTGCAAACCTCTTTTCCAACAAACTGACAAGTCCCGAAAGGGCAAGTGTCATGATAAGGTAGATGCCCGCAATGATGAACAGCGGCTGCCATACAAGGTATTTGCTCGCGAGAAGCGTTCTTGTATAGGTGAGCTCATAGAGCATGAAGGATCCGGCAAGGGATGTTTCCTTGATCATGGATACATACTCGTTTGCAAGTGCGGGAAGAATGTTCTTGATGGCCTGGGGGAGGATAATGCGGGTCATGCAGTGGGAGGATGTCATGCCAAGGCTCCTGGCAGCTTCCGTCTGTCCGATATCCACCGACTTGATTCCGCCTCTGATGATTTCGGCGACATAGGCGCTGGAGTTAATGAACATGGAGAAAACGACCATGGACTCTGCGCTGAACTCGTTGAGTGCCGGGAATGCCATCGGAAGGAAATAATAGAAAATGTACATCTGAACAAGAAGAGGTGTTCCTCTGATGACATTTACGTATGCTGCGCCGATCACGTTGAGAACCTTGATCTTGGAAAGGTTCAGGAGCGAAACGAGCGTTCCGAGGACCGTTCCTATGGAAACTGCGATTGCAGCGTATTTCAGGGTTCCGATTGCGCCTTTGATAAACATCGGATAGTACTTGACCAGTACATCCCAAATTGTCATTGACATTTAGATAATCCTCTATTCACTGTTATGCTCAAATTTTATCAGTCTTCCTCAATACCGGCCATTTCGCATGCCTTCTCATACCAGGGATCGAGAAGTCCCTTGTCCATGGTGTCCTTGAGGATCACGTTGACTGCTTCGATAAGGGAAGTCTCACCCTTCTTGGCAGCAAGGACAGTGCCGTCTGTGTCGGGATAAATGCTGAGGTCGAACTCGATGCCGCTGTCATAAAGAGAATAGAACTCGCCATCTGATGTATCTGCATAGTTTTCTGCAGTATCCTTATCGAGGGCGACTGCATCGACCTTTCCGGTCTTGAGGTTCAGAAGAGCCTGATCGAGAGAAGTGATGAGCTGGAGGTCTGCGCCGGGGATCTGGTCTTCGACGTACATTTCCTGAAGAGAGCCGGACTGTGCATTGATAACTGCGCTGTTGAGATCGTCAAGAGACTGATACTTGTCCTTGTCTTCTGTTCTGATGATGATGGTGTGATGAGCAGCTTCGGAATCCTCTGTCATATAGCCGATGGAAAGTTCATAGCTTTCGGCTCTGTCTGCCTTATAGCCGAAACCGGAAATACCGAGGTCGATCTTATCTGTATCAAGAGCTGTAAGAACACCCTGGAACTCCATGGCTTCGATCTGAAGTTCTACGCCAAGGCTGTTTGCGATGTACTGGGCAATGGCCATTTCATATCCTGTGACTTCGCCTGTATCATCACTGATGAACTCTGCCGGAGGATAGTCCGGGGATGTACCGACAACAAGCACGCCGCTGTCAAGGATTTCCTTGAGTTTTCCGTCTGCGTTAGAAAGGTCGACGGAATCACATTTGCCGACAGAAGCAAGAAGTTCGTCTGTGACCTCTTCTTTGGAGCCGCATGCACAGAGACTGAAGGCCAGTGCAAGCATAAGAACAATTGCAAAAATCTTTTTCATTTTCTTTTCCTCAATATATTTATTAATTTAATTGCTTACTTTCTGATAGGTGATACGCTGCGGGAACTGCCGTTTCTTCGTCGTGATTTCATTCTTGCTTCCTCCCATAAAAAAAGCCGTCTCTGATGATCCAGAGACGACAATTGAATGCCGCGGTACCACACTGGTTGCCGGAAACTGTTTCCGGCCTCTCTGAGCCCTAACGCTGCCATGCGTTCCTTCATACTCCGTTCCGAAGGAATTCTCCCGGATGCGCTTCACATGCATTCCGCTGCCGGTCTCGCACTCTGTACCGGCTCGCTTCAGCTTCCCGCATGTTACTCTTCCGTTCGCTGAATATGTGCATATTATATTGAATGTAATTTGAATAATCAAGAGTTATTTTGAATTTTTATTCAAAATATTTTAGATTTGGCGAAAAGTGCACATTGCCGTGTTTAGCAGAGGTGTTTCTGTGCATTTTGACGATGTTTTATGGCAAAAAACGGCATTCTGAACGAATCATGCCGCTTTTTTCCTCAAAAACCCTTTCGGAGCAGACAGCCGGACCGGAATCCCCACTTAGGCGCGAAACGATCAGTTTATTCAGTTATGCATTAATTAATGCATAAAACATGTAACGGCTCCAAAAAAGCCGGACCGAAGTCCGGCTCCGATTTCAGACACCACGGAAACCTTTTCCGATGATCTCGCTGGAGTTCGTGATCATGACGAAGGCATGTTTGTCCACTTCCATGATCTTTTTTCTGAGTCTGGTAGCATCCGGTCTGTGGATGACCGTCAGGATCACTGTCTTTTTTTCGCCGGTAAAGTCGCCTTTTGCCTCATAGGATGTCGCACCGCCGTGAAGCCCGTCGATAATGTAGCTGATAATCTCTTCCGGCTTCGTGGTGATGATGGTGAAAGCCTTTTCCGTATTCATGGATTCGATGACGCCGTCCACCAGGTACGCCTTGGCAAAAAGACCCGCCACGGAGTAGAGGCCCGCTTTTATGCCGGATACGAAGAAGTTGCTCGCGACGATGAGTGAATCGCTCACCAGCAGTGCCTTTCCGACATCCAGGCTGGAGTATTTCTTAAGGATGAGGGCAACGATGTCGGTGCCGCCGGAGGAAGCTTCGCAGTTGAAGATGAGAGCCGAACCGATGCCTGTCAGCATCATGGCATAGACCAGTTCGAGAAGGGGCTGATCCGTGAACGGTTCGCTCATCGGAAAAACTCTCTCGAATATCCATGTCATTGCGGTATATTCAAGGGAAGTCAGGATGGTGAGCGCACCGACGCCTTTACCGAGCACGACCACGCCGATGACAAGGAGAAGAACGTTGATGATGGACATGTAGGTCGCCTGAGTAAGCACAGGGAAGAGCTTTGCCAGGATGATGGAGATGCCGCTGACGCCGCCGGTTGCAAAACTGTTGGGTGCCTTAAAAAAGTAAACGCCGGCAGAAAGCATTACGATTCCTGCCTGCAGGATGAGCCAGTACTGAAAAGAATACTTTTTGACTTTCATGAATTCTCTCCTGATGTTTTGTGTCTAACTATTGTATATTATATAAATAAGAAAAGGTACCCGTTCTCCAGATAATTTAAAAAAATGAGGATGATCAAAATGAAATATGTTCTTGAAGGGATCGAACCTGTAAAGCCGCTTCATTACTTTGAGGAACTCTCCGCCATTCCCAGAGGTTCCAGGAATGAAAAGGCCGCCGCGGAATATGTCGTTTCCAAAGCCAATGAGTTCGGCCTGTATGTGAGAAAAGACGAGCACAACAACGTCTTTGTGAAAAAGCCAGCCACTGCCGGTATGGAAAATCTGATGCCGGTGATGCTGCAGGCCCATCTGGATATGGTCTGCGAAAAGACACCGGAGTCCGATCATGATTTCATGAAGGACGGCATCCGCCTCGTAAAGGACGGAGATATTCTGAAAGCGGACGGCACCACCCTCGGGGCCGATGACGGCTACGGCTGCGGATACATGCTCGCTCTCATGGATACGGACAGCGATGCTTTCCCCCATCCCGAACTTCAGTTTCTCTTCACGACAGGTGAGGAGATCGGCTTCACCGGTGCCATGGCGCTGGATCCTTATGACATCACCGCAAGAAGAATGATCTCCCTGGACTGCGGCCGGGAAGGAAGGATCGATACGACTTCCGCAGGCGGAGAAGAGATCCGAATGTATGCGGATCCGGAATATGAAAAAATTTCCGGAAACGGACTCTGCATCACCGTGAGCGGACTCAAGGGCGGACACTCCGCCGTCAGCATCACGGAAGAAAGAGCCAATGCCAACAAAATCATGGGAAGACTCCTCCACAACATCGCAAAGATCTGCGAAATCCGTCTTTGCAGCATCACCGGAGGCCGCATGTTCAATGCGATCCCCCGCGACTGCTCCGCAGTCATCGCCGTTCCGGCCGGAAAGGAAGAAGCCGTAAAAGCATGCGCCGCTTCCATCCTTGCCCAGCTGAAAGATGAATATGCCGCAACGGATGAAGGACTCTGCATCGAGATCTCCGCCGCCTCTCCGGAAAAACAGATGTCCGGAAAAGCGACACGCACCGTCATTGAAGCCATGTACTGCATCCCCAACGGCATCCGCATGATGAACAAGCTGGTTCCGGGTCTCCCGGTCACCTCCGTGAACATGGGTGCTGTCCGGGAAGAAAACGGCAAGATCATGATCGGCGTCATGACCCGTTCCTCCATAAAGAGTCTGAATGACGACCTTGCGGACAACATCGTCTCGGTGGCAGGGCTCTGCGGAATAACCGACGTCGACATGGGATACTGGATCCCCGCATGGCCCCACAACCCGAAATCGGCCATGAGAGAGATCTACAGAAACTACTATAAGAGAGTCACCGGAAACGAGTGTGTCGAAGTAGGAACACACGGCGGCCTGGAACTCGGCGTTTTCTGCGAGATGATGCCCGGAATGGACATCCTCACCCTCGGTCCCAATTCCTGGGACTGCCACACCGTCACGGAGCGGCTCAGCCTTTCCTCCTACGCAAAAACCTACACTTATCTTAAGGATTTCCTCAAGGAGCTGACCAGAAGCTGATACCGTTATTTCAGGGCGCGTCTTTTACAGGACGCGCCCTTTGTTTTATTTTTACGCATTCTTGATTTCCGCTTTGCATTTCTTGCCTTTTTGTTTATACGGCGTTCTATTTTGTTTAAAAGTGATATAATAGCAACACTAAACATATAGAATTTTGGAGAGAATGCCTTGTCTAAGTTGTGCCCCATATGCAGCTGCAAGAAATATGACTGTCCGCTGCATCCGATGAAAAGTCGGCTGAAAAACAGTACCGGCAGCAGCCCTGACTGTGTTCCCGCAGACAGTTACTGCGGTCACAGAAAAGCGGAACAGGAAAAAAATCAGATCAAACGATGATATTCCGAAGGCTGTACGGCTGAACTCCCGCAAGGGGTTCGGCTTTTTCTTTTGCTCAGGATATCCATCTATGATAGAATTTTCCTGCAGAGGAGACAGAAAAATGAAGACACTTTATATAGAATGCAAAATGGGCGCTGCCGGCGACATGCTGATGGGAGCCCTTTACGATATCCTGGATGAGAGCGGCAAAAAAGAATTTCTCGGCAGAATGAACAGCATCTTCGGTGAAACCGTTCGGATCGAAGCCGCCGCCGGACAGAAATGCAGTATTTCGGGAAGCCATATGCATGTCATCGTTCTCGGAACGGAAGAGATGCCGCGCGAGGACGGAGACCACATGCATGAACATGCTCACGATCATGGCCATGAGCACCATCATCACCACCATTATTCCTATGCCGAAGTGCTTGGGAAAATAGATTCGCTGGATCTTCCTTCTGCCGTCAGAGCGGATGCTTCAGCCATATACAGGCTGATCGGAGAAGCGGAAGCAAAAGTACATGACAGCACCCTTGAAAATATCCATTTTCATGAGGTCGGATCCCTGGACGCCGTTGCGGATGTGACAGGCTGCTGCCTCGCACTGAATCTTCTAGGGATTGAAAAAATCCTCTGTTCCCCCATCCATGTCGGAAACGGAACGGTCAGATGTGCCCACGGAATCCTGCCTGTTCCCGCTCCGGCCACAGCGGAGATCCTGAAAGACGTGCCTTACTATACCGGAAACATCGACTCCGAACTGTGCACTCCGACGGGAGCCGCCATTCTGAAGCATTTTGCTGCCGGATTCGGCGATATGCCCGTCATGACGGTGGAAAAAGTCGGTGTCGGACTCGGCAATAAAGATTTCGAACGAGCCAACATCGTCCGCGTCTTCCTCGGAGATACCGCAGATAAGAAAAAAGACGATTTCATTTCAGAGCTTTCATGCAACATCGACGACATGACCGGTGAAGACCTCGGTTTTGCGATGGAAGTTCTCTTCAGAGAAGGCGCTCTGGAAGTTTTCTATCAGCCGGTTCAGATGAAGAAGAACCGTCCGGGCATCCTCCTGCACTGTTTCTGCAGACCGGATGAGGAAGAGAAGTTCGCTTCCCTGATCCTGAAATATACGACCACAAGGGGACTACGGGCCGCACATTACGGCAGATACAAAATGGAAGCCTCCTTTGATACCGTCAGAACCCCCTACGGCGACGTCAGGATCAAGAAAAATACGGGATACGGAACGGAAAAATCCAAATACGAATTCGAAGACCTGAAGAAGATCGCACTGGAACAAAACCTTTCCCTCGACCAGGTCCGTCAACTCCTTAAATGACAAAGACGTCCAGGGGGCAAAGGAGCCGGCCGTCTTTGATTATTAATAGATATTGAATTTTAATTTTTTAAAAGAAAATTGTGGAGACGGGAGGAACAAC
>R06__coassemble_529_pt1 | contig 13993 bp, 13 predicted proteins | sample R06__metabat2_low_PE_050 | metagenome-assembled genome bin R06 | reverse complement strand
CCTTGTATCTTCCATTATGCCGCTCAGATGATAATTGGTATACTTCTTATTTGAGAGGTGTTACCAGCAAACCCCTTGGCTTGTTTCGTAAATGGGGCCCTGATTTTATGATAATTGTTTTTTATCTGATTTTTTTCTCTCTTCTGTTTCCGTAATAGGGCGGGTCTTCTACAGGTCCCGCATATTCATAGCCAGAAGATCCGTAAAAATGGTTCAAAAATTCATTGTCCACGGCACAGTCCAGGCGGACAAAGTCTTTGCCCTTTTCTGCAGCAAGCTGTTCTATTTCGGAAAGCATGACGACACCGGCTCCTTTGGCATCGGTTGATGTTACAAGATTGTGTACATAACAGGCGGCGGAATCTTTTCTGTCTTCCCAGCGGCTGTCCTCATTCAGAAGAACAACAGCTCCGCAGAGCTTTCCGTCTGTTTTCAGCGTGTAAAGTTCTCCAAGGGACTGATGTTTTTCATAGTACCCGAGAGGATAGGTTTCGAGATAGGAAGTGGTGTTCCACTGTTTCAGGCCTTTTTTATCCATCCAAGACACGCGTTCAACATAAAGACGGAAAATATCATTAAATTCTTCTGTCTTTGCAGGCTGGAAGGAATAGCTAGTATCTGAATAATTCATATCACGTCTCCGTTAACATACTGTATCTTTACAATGATTCTAGCAGAAGGATTCAGTTAGTCAAATGAGGCTGTGGGAAAATTCACATGAACTGTCACGCAATCTTCACAATATGAACTTGTTACAGGTGTAAAACATAATCAGCAGATATTCAGACCGTCCGCCGGGGGAAAGCGGCGGAAGAGTCTGATTTCAAATAAGAAAGAATGAGGTTGATAAAAGATGAAAAACACATCCAGGAAACTGTTTACAATGCTTCTTGTGCTGGTCCTGTCTTTGTCCCTGGCATTTTCCGTATATGCGGCAGATACCATGCCGGGAGGAGACGAACAGGCACCTTCTGGACAGATGGATACTTCTGGCGGAACTCCTCCGGATAAACCGGACGGAGAAACAAGCGGCGGCTCTCTCGGTGCTGCGCCCGGCGGCGAATCCGGAAACGGTGCTCCCGGCGGATCTTCTTCCGGTGTAGACAGCTATGATGCCGTCACCGACATCAGCGAAGATACCACGATTGAAAACGAAACGATCGAATCGACCGGAACCGATGAAAACGCGATCCACGTTTCCGGCGGCACGACTGTCATTACGGGAAGCACCATCACCAGGGATTCCGACGATTCCACCGGCGGAGACAACTCCAGCTTCTACGGTGTCGGTGCAGCTGTCCTGACGACAGACGGTACGACTTACATTTCCGATTCCACCATCACGACCGATGCGGCAGGCGGTGCAGGTGTATTTGCCTACGGTGACGGTACGGTCTATGTCGCTGATACCACGATTTCCACAAGCGAAGATACTTCCGGCGGTATTCATGCAGCTGGCGGCGGAACACTTTATGCTTATGATGTAACGGCAACTACGGAAGGTGAATCTTCTGCTGCCATCCGCTCCGACAGAGGCGGCGGAACTATGGTCGTGGACGGCGGTTCCTATACTTCCAACGGAACAGGTTCACCTGCGGTTTACTGCACTGCCGATATCTCCGTGAACGACGCGGAACTGACAGCCAACGGCTCCGAAGCCGTGTGCATTGAAGGTCTGAACTCCCTGGCACTGTATGACTGTGATCTTACAGGCGACATGCCAGAAAACGAGCAGAACGACTGCACATGGACTGTCATCCTTTATCAGAGCATGTCCGGAGACTCCGAGGTCGGATGCAGCAGCTACAACATGCAGGGCGGAACGCTTGTCTCCAAGAACGGCGGACTCTTCTATACGACTAATACAGAAAGCAGTTTCTACATCGAAGATGTGGATATCACAGCTTCCGATGACTGTGAATTCTTCCTCAAGTGCACAGGAAACTCCAATGCCAGAGGCTGGGGAAGCACTGGTTCCAACGGAGCCGACTGTGTCTTTACCATCGCTTCTCAGGAAGCAGACGGAGATATTATCTGGGACAGCATCAGCCAGCTTGATTTCTATATGACTGAGAACAGCACCCTTACCGGTGCAGTCCTGGATGATGAAAGCAATGCAGGAAACGGCGGCGACGGTTACTGCTCTCTTTACATTGAAGAGGGAAGCACCTGGGTCGTCACGGGAGACAGCACACTGACTCATCTCTATAATGCGGGCACCATTGTTGATGAGAACGGAAAGACGGTCAAGATCGTCGACGAAGACGGCAATGTCCTGGTAAGCGGTGACAGCTCCGTCACTGTAACCGTAACTGATTACAGTGAAGCTGTTGACCTGTCCGGTATGTCTGAAGCTTCCAGCTGGGAAGATGTCTCCGTCGCAAGACCCGAGCTTCTCGGCACAGCAAAGACTTCCGAAGAAACAGTAACTGAAGATACCGATATCGCAGAAGAGACAGAGGATGCAGCTGAAACAGAGAATACAGAAACAAAGTCTGATTTCCCCACAGCTTATATTATCGGCGGTATTGTCGTGATTGCAGCTGCCGTGGTTCTGATTCTCAGAAAGAAAAAACAGGTTAAATAATAGAAAATAAGAATGCCGGGCCTTTCCGTAAGAAGGGGAAAGACCCGGCATTTTGTTGTACATTGAATTCCCTTGAAGACGCCGGGAAGAGGAGAAACCACAAGAGTTGGGCTTCTTAGGTTTCAAATGTTCATCCTGGAGGCAATAGCAGCCAGGAATAAAAGAAAAGAGGTATGTGAAACAGATTTTGTTTCACATACCCTTTTGGGTTACGTTTCTATCAGGTTTTGTGCGGAGACTTCAGGTGAGCAGATAATGAAGCTCTTCCCGATACGAGAAGGAACTGACGAAGTTTACTTGAAAAAATCGCATATCTTATGCGTTATTTCATCGTATTTTTCTTCACCGAGATATTTCTTGGCAGCATATTTCATTTTCCTTACGATGAGGGAACGCGAAAATCTGTCCTGCCAGGACGCAGAAAACCAGTGTATGGAGATGGTATTGTCCGTACAGGAAAGTTTCATTTCCCTGTAATCCATCGGACACATGTATTCGGAAGGAAAGATTCTCATTTTGAACTGTTCTTCAGATATTGCCTCTTCGCTGCTTGAATCGAAAAGACGGGACGCGTTTATCGTCTTATTAAATGCATCTGTATTTCTGTCCGGACAGGCTGTTATATCAAAACTACCGTCTGCCTGGATGAAACTGATGTCGTCGTAGGCCGAAAGCATTGCCTGCACCAGAGGATTGCCGGCTTCTGCCGCAAAACCGAGCCCGGTAGCGATCTTCCCATCTGTCTGTCTTGCCAGAAAGCCGTATTCACTGATAAAAGGAGTCAGATCCTTAAGAAGTTCGACATCGGTATCCAGATAGACACCGCCGTATCTGTTAATAATATCCAGCCTGGCATAATCGGATACGAAGGCCCATTTTTTATTATTGTATGCTCCTTTACAGTACCTGTTCCTGGAGAGATCAAAATTACTTTCATCCCAACGGACTATTTTAAAATCCGGGCAGAACTTCTGCCATGAAGACATATACCGAAGCAGATTTTTAGGAATTGGTTTACCGCCAAACCAGCAGTAGTGTATGACATGCGGTATGCTCACATTATTCTCCTGGTTGCTGAATAGGATGAAAAGGATACCTGGCTTTCAAATATCCTTATTGGGTGGGAATAGATATAAAGACGTATCTTTTAACCATATTACAGTATTTTTCTGGTTTTTAACAGTCCTTACGGTGCAGGAGATTGCGGTTCAGCATTCAAGGGGAGGTCCAGGAACTGTGCAAATGCGGTGGGAATGCTGTATCTGCCGGAAAGTTCCTCTGGCGTTACCAGAAGTTCACCTTCCTCCGGCAGATAGTTTTCTGTTGTCAGAACATAGCTTTTCATGTGCCAGGTCTTATGGGTAAAGACAAAATCCAGCTGTTTTCCGGAACTGATTCTGGCCTCTGGGAAGTTCAGCCGAACTTCTTCCGGAGACAGGAAACCGGGTACATTCTTGAATTCGTACAGATTTGCAAGCAGTCCGCGGCCCGAACGTTTTCGGAGAAGGATCTTCCCATTCTGAAATATCAGGAATACCGTGTAGTTTTCCTCTTTCCGGACCGATCTGGGGGCTTTGACCGGGAACTGCGTTTCAATTTGCCGGAGATGGGCAAGGCATTTTTCCTTCAGAGGACATCGGGAACATAGGGGTTCTCCGTTTGGAATACAAATAGTGGCTCCGATATCCATGAGACCCTGGTTGAAATCGCCCGGCCTGTCTTTCGGCAGTGCTTCGATCTCTGCTTTGTATTTTTTCTTTGTCGCTTCCAAAGAGATATCATCGATGTCTGCATTGCACCTGGTCAGGATTCGCAGCACATTGCCGTCCACGGCAGCGTAGTTCTGCTGAAATGCCATGGAAAGGATGGCGCCTGCCGTATAGGTCCCGATGCCGGGAAGGGCCAGGACTTCTTCATAACTTCCGGGGAACACGCCGTGATGACGTGTGACGATCACCTGCGCTGCTTTCTGCAGGTTCCGGGCTCTGCTGTAGTAGCCCAGTCCCTGCCAGAGTTTCATCAGCCTGTCTTCCGACAGTTCCGACAGGGACTCAATATCCGGAACTTCTTCAATGAAATTCAGATAGTAAGGGATGACTGTCTCAATTCTGGTCTGCTGACACATGATCTCTGAGAGCCAGGTATGGTAAGGGGACGGGTCTTCCCGCCATGGAATTGATCTTCTGTTGTTTTGATACCAATCTATTACTGCGTCAGCAAAATCTCTGTCCATTTCTCATGCTGCCTCGTTTGTGATTTGGGGAAAGGCTTTCTCTGTAATCTTATTTCGTCTTATCGAGACAGTCGATGATTTCACCGGCAAAAACGAGGTGAGGTTCCCATCCGCCGTTTCCGTCCGGAAAACTTTTTTTCGCTTCGTCGTAGTGATCCCAGATTTCTGGTGCCAGCTCTTCCTTCAGCATTGGATGCTGATACAGTTTTTTGCATAACAGGGTGAAGGAGGCTTCTTCATAGGTGACGCTGCTGCCGAAGGCTGCCGGTGTCAGGCCGCAGTTCTTTGCCTTGTCTTCATTTCTTCCGGAGTGGGAACCCATGTAGCCCAGGGCTTTCCGACAGGATTCCGGATAAAAGCTGACCGTAAAGGTGTCGCTGTTTTTAAGAAATTCGCTGGTATATCTTGAGGGGTGTACGTAGACAGTCACGATGGGACGGTTCCAGATCGTACCCATGGATCCCCATCCAATCGTGCAGGAATTGAAGTGTTCCGGTGTACCGGCTGTCACCAGCGCCCAGTTCTTGTGGAATAATTCGAAAATTTTATATTCTTTGTTTTCGTATTCGTTCATTTTTAATCTCCTAATTTAAAAAATATAATTTTATATGCCGGGCCCGGCATTTTCTTACTGTTTTGTATTCCTTCCGGAATCGCAGATTTCCGTCAAAGCGGAAATTGCCGCTATCGCGAGTTCCATCTGGCCATCTTCCGGCTGTTTCAGCCTCGGAAGCTCCAGCAGTTCCAGGATGTGTTTTTTCCTTTTTGCTATTCTGAGAAAAAGGAAAATAAAAATAGTCAAAGCCGTAATGAAAGGCAGGATAAATCCGAATCTCGGAATAAAGGCGATCGCAGTGCCAATCAGAATGCCAGGCAGCGCGGACAGGCCGATGTCCACACATCCGCACTCCGGATAGAAGTAGGAACTGGCCTTGGTCTCTTCCAGAGTCGGGATTCTGCCGAGTTTTTCGTAGGCGTTGATCACCTTATGCTCAGAGGCGTGGTTTCTCTTGCACATCAGTTCGGCATTTCGGTCTTTGTAGATCGGCGTAAAGCAGTAGACCACCAGAATGAGGGGAACGTAGCTGCCGATGCAGAAAACGAAAGCCCCAATGATGTAACACAGCTCCCATCCGTTCTGAATGATAAAGATGAGATAACGGACCATGGCGTAAAGGAGCAGGAGTGCTGTCAGGATCAGAAAACGGAGATAGGAATCGTATTCGTCATCCTTTTTCTGACGGATGTCATCGATCTCTTTCCGTTCTCCGGCGGACACCGTGATTTCACCGCAGCTGTTCCTGCTGGCAAAGGCTCCGTACTTTCCGCTCGAAAGAAAGATGCCGCCGGGATCGGAACGTCCGCTTATCGAAAGTGTTTTTTTTTTTTATTCTTTAATGAATTTTTTCGTAAATCGGCCGTTTTGTTGTGGTAAAGGCAGGTGCTCAGAGGACCGGGAACATGTTGTAAAGACGGAAGAGCTTGATGTCGCCGGCGGAGATCTTCAGCTGGGAAAGCATTTCGTCGGTTTCAGGCATTTTTGACCTCGACAGCATGATCTTGGTCGCTACCGGCATGAGAGGCCGTGTCGAAAGGCCGTTCCACAGACCCATCCGGACCGGAGCATCCAGAGAGGAGGCCAGCAGCTGAATGCTGGCTTTTTCCATTGGCAGATATACATTGGTCAGGCTGATGTTGGTCAGAGCATCAAAATGTTCGATCGTACCGTCGTAGGTGTTTTCGCATATCTGATAGTGATCGTAATCAGCGAAATTCATATACATGCGAATTGACTGGCTTTCCGCTTCTGTCTGGCCGGACAGTTCAAAGCAGCAGCGAAGCACTTTGCTTTCGCGTCCGTCGTAAATGTATCCGTAGAAAAGATCGAGTCCTCGGAAGAAGGAATATTCCGCTTCATTTCGTTCCGCAGATTTCCTCGGGGGGATATAAAGCAGCTGTTCCACGCCGATGTTCAGTACTTCCGCCACCTCATACAGGGTATCGATATCGATGATGATCTCTCCGGTCTCATACTTGGAGACGGTGCCCTTGCATTTGCTGATGCGTTCTGCAAGTTCCGTCAGGGTCATGTGCTTTTTCTGTCTGTATGTCCGGATCTTTTCGCCTACCGCTTCTGATATGATCGACATTTCGGCTTTTTCCTTTCGTTTCCTGAAAATAGACAAACGGATGTTTTTGGGGTTTGTTTTCAATTTACTGGAGACAATGCTAACGTAATATAGTCCGAATGTCAATTCTAAAGAAACAATACTTAGAAAATGTTTAGTAAAAAGAAACCATGGCCGGTTTGTGGAGAATATGGAAAATGAGTTACCATCAGATCAACAAATGATGTGGAGGTTGAACATGTACAATTTTGATGAAATTATTGACAGACGGCACACCAATGCCATGAATACGGACGGCTTCCGTTCCTACATTTTCCATGCGGACGATTCGATGAAATTCCCATATAAGGACGAGGAATTCATCCGTATGTGGGTTGCCGATATGGAATTCGCTACACCGGATGTTGTCATCGACGCTATGAGAGAACGTCTTGACAAGAGAATCTTCGGATATACCCGTGTCTTTGAAAATTCCTATTATGAGGCCTTCAGCGGCTGGTGCAAGTCCCGCTACGGCTGGAACTTCGACAAAAAGCATCTTGTCATGTCTAACGGAATCATTCCCGCACTGTATGAACTGGTAAATTACATCACAAAACCGGATGAGAAAGTCCTCTTCCTGACTCCTTCCTATGCCTATTTCAAGTATGCCGCAGACTTCAGCGCCCGCGCATGTGTCTGCAGCGATTTGATCTATGAGGATGGCGCCTATTCCATCGACTGGGATGATTTCAGCAGGAAAACAGCGGAAGAAAAAGTGACGCTTTTCATCCTTTGCAATCCTCACAATCCTTCCGGAAGAGTATGGAAGGAAGATGAACTGCAGAAGATGGCTTCCATTATCGAGAAGAACAATCTCTGGGTCATCTCGGATGAGATCCACTGCGATCTTCTCCGCCGGAATCAGCATCACACGCCGCTTGGAAAGATCATGCCGGACTATGACCGCCTGATCACCTGCATGGCACCTTCCAAGACGTTCAACATGGCGGGTCTCATGATCTCCAACGTGATCATCCGCGACGATGATCTCAGAAATATCTGGCTGAACCGCCATTATAACTTCGACAACCCGCTGAGCATCGCTGCCGCTCAGGCCGCCTACGAAAAGGGCCAGCCGTGGCTGGAAGAACTCCGCGCCTATCTGGACGGGAACTTCGAATTCACCGGAGAATATCTGAAAGAACATCTGCCCAAGGCGAAATACCGTGTTTCGGAGGCGACCTATCTTGCATGGGTAGACCTGAACGCCTATTTCACCAAGGATGAGAATCTTCCCATGTTCTTCGCCTACAAGGCGGGCGTGCTTCTGGAAGGCGGAAACATGTTCGTCCAGAACTCCGACGGCTTTATCCGCCTGAATCTCGCAATGCCGAGATCTGTTCTGGAAACCGGACTGAAACGCATCTGCGACGCCGTAAACAATAAATAACCGGGCATTCCAAAAGAGACCTGCTGCCTTTGAATGGGCAGCAGGTCTTTCTGCGCTTAAAGGAGATATTTCTAATATTTGAAAGGTATTTCAGAAGGCCCAGTTTCCGTTTCGGAAGATGGGGACGGAGGTGCCGTCTGTGAGGACGGCATCGATGTCCATGTCCTCGGTTCCGATCATGAAATCCACATGCATCATGGAATCGTTGATACCCATGTCCCAGCATTCTTCGAGAGTGTACCTGCCGTAATCACGGATGGTATCGATGAAGCCCATGCCAAGCGCGAGATGACAGGCTGCATTTTCATCGAAGAGCGTTTCATAGAACAGGATACCGGAGTTTCGGATGGGGGAATCGTAGGGAACAAGGGCGCATTCGCCGAGATAGCAGGATCCCTCATCCATGGAGATGATCTCATTCAAAAGATCTTCGTTCTTCTCGGCATGTGCTTCGACGGCTTTTCCGTTTTCAAAACGGATGGAGAAGTTTTCGATCAGCTGCCCTTCATAGCACAGTGGCATGGAAGAATAAACGATTCCTTCCGCTTTTCCTTTCATAGGGGAGATGAAAATCTCCTCGGAAGGAATATTCGGATTGAAGTAGTGGCCCAGGAGACTGGTTTCCCCGGCGCCCACGAATACGGCCTGAGGGATCATTCCGACACGGAAGTCCGTCCCATTGGAAGCGTGGTAGCGGAGTTCCGCAGCGCCGAGACTGTTGAGGTAAGCACAACGGCGTTCCAGGTCCGCATTATGGTCTTTCCAAGCCTGGACCGGATCGTCGGTAACGCGGGAAGTGCTGAGAATGGCTTCCCACAGTTTTTCCACCGCCTGAGAGGTACGCATTCCCGGGAATACTTTCTTTGCCCATGCTTTGCCGGGAACGGCAGCAATGCACCACTGGTCTTTGCCTTCCATGGCATCAATATAGGGTTTCAGGATTTTATGCCGTGCCAGTTTGGCTTTGGCCAGTTTATTCGAATCGATACCGATCATGCCTTCCGGATCATCGGAGATGATGTGGATGGTGCAGGGAATGACCTCGCTTTCCCATTTTTTCTTTTCTTTCTGCCATTTTTTGACTTCGGAGAGTTTTTTCAGTGTCTTATAACAGGTATCGAGCTTCTCCAGCGGCTGGTGAAACCACTGTACTATGACTTCGGAAGCGCCTGCTTTGTAGCATTCTTCTGTGAGCATTTCAATGAATTCGGGCTGTTCAAGACCGGCATTGATAATGACGTACTGCCCTTTTTCAATATTGACGCCGCAGCGTGCGATCAGTTCGGCGTATCTGCGGAGTATGGATTTTCTCATGAGAGTACCTCTTTCGGAAACTGTCAGCTGTTCATTATTACATTCGCGGATCTTTAACTTGTTTTTGACAATCTGATTTTAACAGAAAGCACGCGGCAAATCATCTGATATCATCAGGGAGCCTGCGGAATATCCTTATTTCATTTCTTTTCGGCATCAGATCACGAAACTGGTATTATTGACGCACGGTACCTCTGTGTTTGTGGACATTCGGGCGCTCTCGGAATATACTACATTCAATGAATTACAAGTATTGAAAGAGGTTAAGCATGGAAAAAGTAATCTGGCCTGAAGGCAAAAAGAGTGCCGTCATGTTCACCTTCGATCTGGATGGTGACATCATCTGGAGAAACATGTCTTCAGACGAACCGAACGCAGATAAACTGATCCGCGCGCGTTCCATCGGACAGTACGGTCCGAACCGCTGTGTGGATATGATCCTGGATCTGCTGGATAAATATCACGTAAAGGCAACATTCTTTGTACCCGGATTTGTGGCAGAACACAACCCGGACGTTGTGCGCAGAATTGCAGGCGCCGGCCATGAGATCGGCAACCATGGGTATACGCATGAGCGCTTTATCGAGAAAACAGTCGAAGAGCAGCGTGCCATCGTGGAAAAAACGCAGAAGATCCTGAAGAAACTTACGGGAAAGACGCCGGTCGGTTTCCGTACCCCGTCGGGTGACTGGCATGTGCGCACTCCGTATATTCTGAGAGAAATGGGCTTCTCTTATTCCAGCTCCATGCGCGGTGACGACAAGCCGTATTACACCGTGCTGGACGGCAAGGAGGCCGATCTCATAGAACTTCCCTCCAAGTGGGAACTGGACGACTATGTCGCTCAGGCTTACAGCGTTTATCCTCCCGAACCCGCAGGACTGGACCGCATCAGCTGCTACCGCAACGTGCAGGACAACGATCTGCGCGAGTTCCGCGGATATTATCACAACGGCCTTTGCATCGTATTTCAGATGCATCCTCAGATCTCTGGCGCTCCGGGTCGCAATCTGGTGCTGGAAGAGGTCCTGAAGGAAGTCACAGGCCATGATGATGTATGGGTCGCCACCGGCAGCCAGATCGCTGACTACTGGCGCACCGAATATCCGAGAAAGGAGAACTGAACGATGTATTGCAAAGGAATGAAACTGCCGGAAGGCAAAAAATGCGCAGCATTCGTTACATTTGATCTTGCTGCCGAATTCTTCTGGCTTTCTCTTGATAAAAAGGCGGAACAGATGCCCAAAACTCTGTCTCTCGGACAGTACGGCATGACGCACGGACTTCCCAGAATGCTGGATATGCTGGATGATTTCGGCATCCGTGCCACATTCTTTGTACCCGGCAAGACGGCCGAGACTTACCCGGATCAGATCCGTGAGATCGTCGAACGCGGTCATGAGATCGCCTGCCATGGTTATGAGTATGAAAACTTCGGCCTTCTGGATTTTGCGGAACAGCGTGTACGCATCGGCAAGGCGGTGGAGGCTATCGAAAAGGCCTGCGGCAGAAAGCCGGCCGGCTTCCGTGCTCCGATCGGCGACCTTATGCTCGAGACACTGGATATCTGCCGCGAATACGGCATGACCTATTCCAGCGACCTGTTTGATGACGATCGTCCTTATTTCATGAAGGTCAACGATGCCGGTGACGAGATCCTGCAGATCCCGATGCAGTGGGCAAACTTTGACATGCCTTACTTTGCCTTCAACTACCGTCCCGCTTATCCTACAGGACAGGGTCGTGTCTCCAATTACAGCAATGTTCTTTCCAACTGGAAAGATGAGTTTACGGGACATTATAATCACGGACTCTGCTACACCCTTCAGCTCGATACGCAGACCGCCGGCAGCCCTGGACGCTCCGAGATGGTCAGGGAATTCTTTGAGTACATGACTTCGCATGAGGGTGTATGGTTTGCTACCGGAAGCGAACTTGTGGATTTCTGCAGAAAGAACAGAGGGGAATAATTATGGCAAGCAGTTTATGGGGCGGCAGATTCGAAAAAGAGATGGACAGTCTCGTAAAGGACTACAATGCCTCCATCTTCTTTGACAAGAGAATGTACAACGAGGATATCGACGGCAGCATTGCACATGTGACCATGCTGGCAAAGCAGGGAATCGTCTCGGAAGAAGAGAAGAATGCGATCGTCGAAGGCCTCGAGGGTATCCGTGCCGACATTGCCGCCGGAAAGATCACTTTCAACGTGGATGACGAAGATATCCACATGGGCATTGAGAGCAGACTGATCGCCCGCATCGGCGAAGCAGGAAAAAAACTTCACACAGCACGAAGCCGCAATGACCAGTGCCAGGTGGACGGCCGTCTTTATGTCCGAAAGGAGATCCTGGAGATCATCGAACGCCTCAAATATCTTGAGAGCGTGATCCTGGACAAGGCTGACCGCTATGCTGACGAGATCAGCATCGGTTTTACCCACCTGCAGCACGCCCAGCCCATTACACTGGGCTTTATGTTCATGGCTTATTTCCAGATGTTCAAGAGGGACATCCTCCGTCTGCAGGACACGCTGGAACGCATGAATTACTGCCCTCTCGGAGCCTGTGCTCTGGCTGGTACGACAATGCCCATTGACCGTGCCATGACTGCAGAACAGCTTGGATTCGCAGGCCCTACCGAAAATGCGATGGACAGCGTTTCCGACCGAGACTACAGTCTTGAATTTCTCAGCGATGCCAGCATCTCCATGATGCACCTGAGCCGCTGGGCAGAGGAATTTGCCTGGTGGAATTCCTCCGAATTTTCCTATATCGCCATCGATGACGGTTTCTGCACCGGAAGCAGCATCATGCCGCAGAAGAAAAATCCGGATATGGCGGAACTTGTCCGCGGTAAATGCGGCCGTGTATACGGAGATCTGATGCAGCTTCTTACCGTAATGAAGGGTACGCCCCTTGCCTATAACAAGGATTTCCAGGAGGATAAGGAGAGTCTTTTCGATGCCATCGATACCTGGAAAGCAACGATCACCATCTTTGCCCGCATGTTGGAGAACAGCGAGTTCCGTGTGGATAAGATCCGTGCACAGCTCGGAAAGGGTTTCCTGAATGCGACGGATATCGCCGAGCATTTTGCAAAGCAGGGGATTCCGTTCCGCGAAGCGCATTCCATTGTCGGACGTATGGTGAAAACCTGCGAAAAGAGAAACTGCGATTTCGAAGACCTGACGGAGGAAGAACTTCAGGAGATCGATCCCCGTGTGAATAAGGCACTGCTTGGAGATATCAGCATCAAGGCCTGTGTCGATGCCAGAGTCAGCTACGGAGGGACCGCACCCAGCGAGGTTCGCCGTCAGATTGCAAAGGAACGCGCCTGGTTCGAAACGCTATAAAGTTTTTTTAAGGGCAGGGAAGAGCGGAAACGTTTTCCTGCCCATTTCTGCTATAAAAGGTGATATACAGATGAGAATTAAAGTGATTATGTCCGACAAGGCAATGACGCGTGAAACCATGGATGCGCGCGAAGTCATGCTGAAAGCGGCACTCTCTTCCGACGCAGAAGTCTCGGTGGACTGCATCAAGCGCGGACCGGATGAACTGGACTGCAATACGGATGAGGCTTTTGCAGCTGCCGAGATGGTAAAAGAGAGTATTCGGGCAGAAAAAGAGGGATATGACGCCATTGTGATCTACTGTTTCAGCGATGTCGGGATCGATGCTATCCGCGAAAATGTATCCATTCCTGTTATTGGGCCTGGGGAAGTGAGTCTAGCGGCAGCGCATATGCTCTGCAATCGCTTCACAGTGCTGACTTCCGAGAGCAGTAATATACCTAGGACCTACCGCCGTCTGATGCGCAACGGTATGGCAAAGGACAAGATGGTATCTGTGCGCGCACTGGATATTCCCATCGGCGAGATACGTGTAAATCCCAAGGTAACGGAGGAGTATCTGATGAATGCTTGCCGCAAGGCAGTGGAAGAAGATCATGCTGACGGTGTGATTCTCGGCTGCCTCAGCATGGCTGGCTACGGCAAGATGATCGAGAGCAGACTTCCCGTAAAGGTCTTTGATCCGGCCTTTATTGCCATGGCTTATGCGGAAATGAGCGCAAGGATCGGCCTTGCCCATATTCATGCTGTTTATCCGGTTTTCCGCAATACCAGCCATGTGGAACTTTAAGGACAGGAACATATTTGAAACGGCCTCGGAGAAAATGAGCATACAAAAGCCCTCTTTACTTTGAAAGTAAAGAGGGCGCTTTTATAGGGTAAATAGTTTACTTAGCCCTGAAGTTTTTCCAGGATTTCCGGAAGCAGGCTGTCTACCTTATCA
>R06__coassemble_521_pt1 | contig 14135 bp, 12 predicted proteins | sample R06__metabat2_low_PE_050 | metagenome-assembled genome bin R06 | reverse complement strand
ATCCAGCATGGACTTGATGTTCTCCGCTTTCAGGGAGTCCGGAAGTTCCTGTTCCGTCAGGGAGCTTTCAAGCATGCTTTTCAGTTTTTCGTTGTCCATATTCATGATCTGTCCGCTCCTTTGTCCTCAAGCATCTTTTTCAGTTTCTGCATGGCTCTCATGCGCCGTGATCGGACCGTATTGGCATTCATGTTCATCATGGCACTGATCTCATGGGATTTGTATCCGCAGAGCACATCCAGGATGATGATCTGCCGATCCTCTTCTCCGATGGACTCCAGAGCCTTCCACAGCGCTGCGTTCTCATCGGAATCTCCCTTTTCAAAATGGACGACGTCATCCATAAGCGGGAGCGCCTCGGTGATATAGCTCCCTCTCTTCTTTTTGATCTTTGTGACCAGTATCTTGAAAAGCCATCCCTCGAATGCCTCTTCCTTTCTGAGGCTTCCGATCTCGGCAAAGGCATCCGTAACGGTCTCCATTACGATATCCTCGGCATCCTCTTTGCGGCCGAGCATGTAGAATGCGGTGGAATACAGCTTCCCCGCACATTTTTCGTAAAGTTCCGCGAAAGCCTGCGTGTCTCCGTTTCTGGCTCTCCTGCACAATTCCGTCATGATTCCGTAATTCTTCCCTTTTCTGATATTTAAGTAACTTCAACTGTAGATTCTGTTGCAGGAATTGTCAAAACATTTAGGGTAAATATTTCATCAAAAAAGATCCTCCCTTCCTTTTACAGAAGAGAGGATCCGCATAAAGCAACCGAATATGACCGGTTATTTGAGAAGAAGATCCGTGATCATGTCGCCGGTCTCCGCAGCATTGTCCAGGGACATGCCGCTGATAAGACGTGCGCTTGCATAAAGGATCTTGGTGTACTTTGCCAGCGTATCCTTGTCGCCGTCGGAGTAGAGCTTCTTGAGCTTGTCGGCAATCGGATGGTTCATGTTGATTTCAAGCACGATCTCCGCCTTGACGCCTTCTCCGGCACCGGGCATCCTGTTGAGGACCTTCTCCATTCCGACGGAAAGGTTTCCTTCGGTGGAGATGCAGGCCGGATGGGAAGCCAGCGTGTTGGTAAACTTGACTTCCTTGACGCCGCCGATCGTTTCCTTCATGAGTTTGAACATATCTGCTGAGTTCTCGTTCTCCTTCTTGAGGGTCTCCTTCTCGGTATCTGTGGTGAGGTCCGAGTTGTCCTTGCAGACATCGGAGAATTCCTTCTCGTTATATGTCCTCAGCATCTGGAAAGCAAATTCATCGATCTCGCCGTCGAGATACAGAACTTCGTATCCCTTGGACTTTGCGGCATCGACCTGGGGAAGCATGGAGATCTGTTCCACATTGTCTCCCGCTGCGTAGAAGATCTTCTTCTGGTCTTCCTTCATCCTGGAAACGTACTCGGAGAGGGTCGTATATTTATCCGAATCGGAGGACTTGAACATGATCAGGTCCTGAAGGGTTTCCTTGTGCATGCCATAGTCGGAATAAACACCGTACTTCAGCTGAGAACCGAATTCCTTGAAGAATTTGTCATAGGCTTCTCTGTCCTGGCTGAGCCACTTCTTGAGTTCCGTGGCAATCTTCTTTTCCAGAGCCTTGGCGATGATCTTGACCTGTCTGTCCTGCTGAAGCGTCTCTCTGGAGATGTTGAGGGAAAGATCCGAACTGTCTACAAGGCCCTTGACGAAGCTGAAGTAGTCCGGGATCAGTTCCTTGCATTTCTCCATGATCATGACGCCGCTGGAATAAAGCTGGAGTCCCTTTTCATAGTCTCTGGAATAATAGTCAAAAGGTGCATGGGAAGGAATGAAGAGGAGCGCAATATACTCGGAGGTTCCGTCCGTCTTCTGTCTGATGACCTTTGCAGGCTTGTCGTAATCCATGAACTTGTCGGTATAGAAGGAAGCATATTCCTCTTCCTTGACTTCGCTCTCGCTCTTTCTCCAGATCGGAATCATGCTGTTGAGCGTCTCGTCTTCCTTGACGGTCTCATACTCGTCCTTGGAGCCTTCCTTGAGTTTCTCATGGGAAGTCAGCATGCGGATCGGATAGCGGATATAGTCGCTGTACTTCTTGACGAGTCTCTTGATCTCATATTCTTCCGTATAGTCGCTGTACTTGTCGTCATCGGTATCCGCCTTCAGGTGCAGCGTGATCTCGGTGCCGGTCTTTTCCTTCTCGGCATCTTCGATCGTATATCCGTCCACGCCGGAGGATTCCCATTTTGCCGCGGTATCGCTTCCAAATGCCCTGGAGACCACGGTCACCTTGTCGGCAACCATGAATGCGGAATAGAAGCCGACGCCGAACTGTCCGATGATGTCGGGTTTGTCCGCATTGCCCTCGTTCTCCTTCTTGAACTCGAGAGAACCGGACTTTGCAATAGTGCCGAGGTTGGATTCCAGCTGCTCCTTGGTCATGCCGATGCCGTTATCGGAGATGGTGATCGTGCGCGCATCCTTGTCCGCGGCGATCCGGATCTCGAAATCGCTCCTGTTCATTCCGACGGAGCTGTCGGTCAGTGACTTGAAATAAAGTTTGTCGATTGCATCGCTTGCGTTTGAGATGAGCTCCCTGAGAAAGATCTCCCTGTGGGTATAAATGGAGTTGATCATCATATCAAGCAGTTTCTTCGATTCTGTTTTGAACTGTTTCTTTGCCATTTTCAATGTGCCTTCTTCTGTCATTTTTTATCCGTATCTATTATACATCATGCGCGAATTGCCGTTTTCGCTCAAATCGTGAACAAATTATGTTAAAGTTGCACAATCATTCATCGTTTTTTTCAGCGTTTGTATGTTATATTTACCATATTTTTATTGCAATGAGTATAAGGCACTGTTAAAATAGTAGCAGTAAAAATTGTTTTTCAGGAGAATATCCATGGCAATTACGGGAAATCCCGCGGTCTATTATTTCCACCAGGGAACAAACTATGAAAGCTACAGATACATGGGAGCACATCCGGGCTACAAGGACGGCGCCGACTGTGTCGTCTTCCGCGTATGGGCCCCTCACGCAAAAGAAGTATCCGTAGTCGGTGATTTCAACGGATGGAATCCGGATGCAAATCACATGAAAAAAATCAGCGAACAGGGTGTCTGGGAGGCCTATATTCCCGGCATCAAAAGATATGACACCTATAAATACTGCATCGTAACGCCGGACGGAGAGCTGAGGTACAAGGCGGATCCTTTCGCCTTCCATTCCGAAACAGCGCCGGCCAATGCCAGCAAATACTACGACGTTTCCGGGTACGAATGGAACGACAAAGCCTGGCAGGAAAGATACATCCACAATATCTTCAGAAGCCCGATGAACATCTATGAGGTTCACCTGGGTTCCTGGAAAAGACATGACAACGGTGCGGTATATTCCTACCGAGACATGGCGGAGGAACTCTCCGACTACGTAAAGGAAATGGGTTATACCCATATCGAACTGATGCCTCTTTCTGAGTATCCGTTCGACGGATCCTGGGGTTATCAGGTCACCGGCTATTTCGCGCCGACCTCCAGATACGGAACGCCTCATGACCTCATGTATTTCATCGACAAGATGCATGAAAAAGGCATCGGCGTCATCATGGACTGGGTCCCGGCCCACTTCCCGCGAGACGCTCACGGTCTTTTCGAATTTGACGGCAGATGCTGCTACGAATATGAAGACCCCAGGAAGCAGGACCACAAGGGATGGGGAACCAGAGTCTTCGACTGGGGAAAAAACGAAGTCCAGAGTTTTCTCATCAGCAGCGCGGTAAACTGGTTCGATACCTATCATATCGACGGTCTGCGGGTGGATGCCGTGGCATCCATGCTTTACCTCGATTATGACAGGAAGCCCGGTGAATGGGCTCCCAACAAGAACGGCGGCCGCGAAAACCTGGAAGCCATCGCCTTCTTCAAAAAGCTGAATGACGAGATCTACCGCCGTTTCCCGCATGCCATCATGGCGGCGGAGGAATCCACGGCCTGGGCCAATATCACCAAACCCACTTCCATGGGCGGACTGGGGTTCAACTTCAAATGGAACATGGGCTGGATGAATGACAGCCTTGCCTACTGCAAGACCGACCCCTTCTTCCGGAAAGGCAACCATTCGAAGCTCACCTTCTCCATGATGTATGCCTTCTCGGAAAACTACATCCTTCCGATCAGCCATGACGAAGTGGTGCACGGAAAGATGTCAATGATCGGAAAGATGCCGGGGCTGTACGGGCAGCAGTTCGACAATCTCAGAGCGTTTTATACCTATATGTATGCGCATCCCGGCAAGAAGCTCCTGTTCATGGGCAACGAGATCGCACAGTTCATCGAATGGAGATACGCCGAAGGCCTTGACTGGGTGCTCCTGAATTACGAGAAGCACAGACAGTTTCAGTCCTTCATGAAAAAACTCAACAGTCTCTACCGCGAAGAACCGGCCTTCTGGGAATGCGACGATTCCTGGGACGGATTCAAGTGGATCAACGCGGATGATGCAGACAACAACTGCATTTCATTCATCCGATACGATGCCTCCAGAAACGGCATCATTACCGTATGCAACTTTGCGCCGGTCAAACGCAGCACATACCGCATCGGCGTGCCGCGCTCAGGCTTCTATAAGGTGGTCCTGAACAGCAGTGCATCGGAATTCGGAGGCATGTCCGGGGACTGCAAGGAACTCTACCGTGCAGTGAAGGTGCCGTGCAACGGTTTCGACTATTCGATCAGCCTGGAACTCCCGGCAATGGCTTCACTGTATATCCGTCTTCCCAAGGCAAAAGCAGAAAAAAAAGACTCTAAAAAGAGTAAGGAGAAATAAATCGCATGAAAGAATGTATTGCAATGCTTCTCGCGGGCGGTCAGGGCAGCCGTCTATTTGCTCTGACGCAGAAAATTGCAAAGCCTGCCGTCCCCTTTGGCGGCAAGTACCGCATCATTGACTTCCCCCTTTCCAACTGCGTCAACTCCGGCATCGACACAGTCGGCGTACTCACCCAGTATCAGCCTTTTGAGCTGAACGAGTACATCGGAAACGGCCAGCCGTGGGATCTCGACAGACTGAACGGCGGCGTTCACGTCCTTCCTCCCTATCAGAAGGCCAAAGGTTCGGACTGGTATCTCGGCACCGCAAACGCCATCTGCCAGAACATATCCTTCATCGATATGTACAATCCGGAATATGTCCTGATCCTTTCCGGAGACCACATCTACAAGATGGACTATTCCCTCATGCTCGATGAGCACAAGAAACACAACGCCGACTGCACCATTTCCGTCATGGAAGTGCCAATCGACGAAGCTTCCCGTTTCGGCATCATGAATACCGATGAGGAAGGAATGATCTACGAATTCGAAGAGAAGCCGAAGCATCCGAAGAGCAATCTTGCTTCCATGGGCATCTACATTTTCACCTGGAAGGAACTCCGCAGATATCTCCTCGAAGACGACGCAAGGGAAACCGAGCACGACTTCGGCAAGAACATCATCCCCAACATGCTTGCTGACGGCAAGAGGATGCTGGCCTATAAATTCGAAGGCTACTGGAAGGACGTCGGAACGATCGCTTCCCTTTGGGATGCAAACCTCGATCTCATCAATCCCAACAGGCCCTTCGACATCTGGGATGAGAACATGAAGATCTACTCCAGAAATACGGCCAATCCCCCGCAGTATGTGGATTCAAAGGCCAAAGTTCAGAATTCCATCGTATCCGAAGGATCCAAGATCTACGGAAACATCGAATATTCCGTCGTTTCCACCGGATGCACTGTTGAAGAAGGCGCAGACGTCAGATACTCCGTCATTCTCCCCGGCGGTGTTGTGAAGAAGGGTGCAACCGTTCAGTACAGCATCATCGCCCAGAACGCAGTCGTCGAAGAAGGCGCTGTCGTCGGCGAGGCACCGGAAAATGCCGAAGAAGCCGACAAGTGGGGCATCGCGGTCGTCGGTCCCGACAAGAAGATCGGAAAGAACGCCGTGGTCAAGGCAAAAGCAATGGTCTATGACGATGTTGAGGAGGGTGCTGTAAAATGCTGAAGCACAAGACACTTGGAATCATTTTCTCGAATATGCATGAAGCAGGCATCAGCGAGCTCACTTCAAACCGTCTGATGGCTTCCATTCCCGTTCTGGGTCGCTACCGCATGATCGACTTCTATCTGTCCTCTTTCGTGGACAGTGGCATCACCCAGGTCGGCATCATCACAAAGTCCAACTATCAGTCCCTGATGGATCACATCGGTTCCGGCCGTGACTGGGACCTTTCCAGAAGGAACGGCGTTACCATTCTTCCTCCTTTCTCCTATACGGCAGCGAGTGAGGGTTCTTATCACGGAAGAATCGCCGGACTTTACGGCATCATGAACTACCTTGAAAAGGCCAATGCGGAATATGTCGTTATCTGTGATACAGATCATATCTGCACGCTCAACTTCGAAGAGATCGTCGAAAATCACATCGCTTCCGGTGCCGATTACACCTTTGTCTGCAGAAAACCGGATCCCAGGGAAGACCATACCCGGAACTGCGTCATGTTCCATGCCGGAGAAAGCGGCATTGCGGACGGAATGGAGCTTAACGACAATCCCGAAGGATATGTCCAGAGCATGAACGTCATCGTCTGCCAGAAGCAGCTGCTCATCGACATGGTCAACAAATCCATGGCCAAGAGAGAATTCCGTTTCGAGCAGGAATGCGTTGCCAAGCACTTCGATGATCTGAAGATCAATGTCTACCAGTACAAGGGATTCGTCAGAAGGATCACAGACCTCCGTTCCTACTACAAGATCAGCCTGGACCTCATCGATGACGATAAGGTCGCCGAACTGATGGGACCGAGACCTATCTTCACAAAGATCCACGATTCTCCCCCCACCAGATACGGTCTTGACTGCGATGTCAAAACCGCACTGATCGCAGACGGATGCACCATCGAGGGAACTGTTGAGAACTCGATCCTGTTCCGGGGCGTCAAGGTCGGAAAGGGCGCTGTCGTCAGGGACAGCATCATTTTCCAGGATACCGTCATCGAAGACAATGCGGATGTTGAAATGACGATCACCGACAAGGAAGTCGTCATCAGCGAGGGCAAGACGGTAAAAGGCAAGATGACTCACCCCGCCTTTATTGAAAAGTACGGCAGGATCTAACATTACCGAAAAAAAGGAGCAGCGAATCTACCGGTCCGCTGCTCCGTGCGTTATTAAAGGATGATTTTACAATGAATACAAAAGTGCTGTTCTGCGCTTCCGAGGTAGCTCCTTTTGCAGCTTCCGGAGGACTTGCCGATGTCGCCGGCTCCCTTCCCGTCTATCTCAATGAAAAGGGATGCGACGTAAGAGTGATCCTTCCCCTGTACGCCAAGGTCAATAAAGAGTGGCGCGCACAGATGAGGTATATCACCAATTTTGCCGTTCAGCTGTCATGGAGAAACGAATACTGCGGTCTCTTTGAACTCCAGAACAGAGGTGTCACCTATTATTTTCTGGACAACGAGAGATATTTCAAGAGAGACAACCTGTACGGCTACATTGATGACGGAGAAAGATTTGCCTTCTACTCCAAGGCAGTTCTGGAAACCCTCTGCCGCATCGACTTCGAGCCTCAGATCATCCACTGCAACGACTGGCAGACTGCACTGATCCCGGTATATCTCAGACAGTACAGGAGCGTCGAAAAGCTTGCCAACGTGAAGACCCTCTTCACCATTCACAATATTCAATTCCAGGGCAAATATGATCCCTATATTCTCGGCGACCTGTTCGGACTTCCCAATGAGGATCTTCCCCTCATGACCTGGGACGGCTGCCTCAACCTGATGAAAGCCGCCATCGAACTCTGCGACAAGGTCAACACCGTATCTCCCACCTACGCCAAGGAGATCCTGGATCCCTGGTATTCCTTCGGACTCGATTCCCTGCTCAAGGGCTATACCTTCAAGCTCTGCGGCATCCTGAACGGACTGGACTACAATGTTTACAATCCCGAGACCGATCCCAATACTGCGGAACATTTCAGCGCAGAAAAGCTGGAAGGCAAAAAAGCCTGCAAGAAAGCCATTCTCGAAGAATTCGGCCTTCCCGATGACGGACGTCCCCTGATTGCCATGATCTCCCGTCTCACCGCTCAGAAGGGTCTCGACCTCGTGGACTATTCCCTCGACAGCATCCTGGGCAGCGATATGAGATTCATTATGCTCGGCACCGGAGACAGCCAGTATGAAGAGGCCTTCCGCGGCTTCGCGGAAAGAAATCCCGGAAAGTGCTCAGTCAAGATTGCCTTCCTCCCTGCCCTCTCCAAGAAGATGTATGCCGGCGCCGATATCTTCCTCATGCCCTCCAAGACCGAGCCCTGCGGACTCGCTCAGATGATGGCTATGAGATATGGAACCGTGCCGATCGTCAGAGAGACCGGAGGACTTGCCGACTCCGTCAAGGACTGCTCCGCAGGCGACGGATGGGGTTTCACCTTCGCCTCCTACAATGCGGACGACATGCTGAATGCCGTACTGAGAGCCAACGATCTCTACACCAACCACCCGGACGACTGGGAAAATCTCGTCAAGAAGACCATGAGCATCGACTATTCCTGGCAGAATGCCACAGGAAGCTATCTCGGTCTTTACGAGGAAATGAAAAACCTTTAATATCTGCAGATACAAATTCAGCGCATGCCATACGGCATGCGCTGTTTCTTTATGTGCTGAAAAATCAGAGTTCCGCTGCCGTATCCAGAGCGATGCGGATCATGTCATTGAACGCGGTCTGTCTCTCTTCCGGCGTCGTCTCCTTGCCGGCGATGTCGGAAACCGTCAGAATGCATGCTGCATTTTTCCCTAGATATCTTGCGTTCGCGAAAAGTCCGAAGGACTCCATCTCCACGGCCAGGATATCGTATTTCTTGGGTCTCTCAGCCGCCACCTGCTCGTCGAAATAGAAGGCATCGCTGGACTCTACAGTGCCCTTCCAGATCCTCTTGCCTGCCTTTTCAGCAGTCGCTGACATGGCATTGACTAGTTTCTCGGAAGGATACATGACATCCTCCTTATATCCGAAAGCATAATCGGCAAAGGAAGACTCACTATAGGCTCTGTCGACGAGGACGACGTCATAGAGGTCCATTCCCTCTCCTCTGCCGCCGCAGGTTCCGGTGCGGATGATGTTCTCCACGCCGTAGAACTTATAGAGCTCATATGTATAGATGCCGACAGAAGGAATGCCCATTCCGTGTCCCATGACGGAAATCTCTTTCCCCTTGTAGGTGCCCGTATAGGCGAGCATGCCGCGGACATGGCTTACTTCCCGGACGTTCTCGAGAAAGTGCTCTGCAATGAACTGCGCTCTGAGAGGATCTCCGGGCATGATGACGGTTTTTGCGATTTCTCCGGCCTTCGCGGAGTTATGGGGTGTGCCATTGAATTCAGACATGATCTTCTGCCTCTTTCTTATTGTATTTTATACTAACACTCTATTATTTTTCTGTTGGAAGGTCAACAGCCGTTCGGGAAGATAGGGTATGTATTTTTTGATATATCTCTATGCAAAACTGATAATTGTTTGCGCAAAACGGCAATGCTACTATGATGTCAGACAAAGTAAACAATATCAATTAACTAACGAAAGGCAATTACGGATGAAGAACTATTTTGATCTTTCTGGCCAGGTTGCAGTTGTCACAGGCTGCTCCACAGGTCTCGGCGTCCAGATGGCAAGAGCACTTGCAAATCAGGGATGCAACATCGTCGCAATGGCACGTCGCCAGAACCTCCTCGATGAGGTTGCTGCCAACATCGAAAAGGATTTCGGCGTTAAGGCAATCGGCGTTCGCTGCGATATCACAGACACAGAGTCTGTTGAAGCTGCTGTCGACAAGGCACTCGAAGTCTTCGGCCGCATCGATATTCTTATCAACAACGCTGGCACAGGCGGAGTTATCCCCGCAGAGGATATGCCCGATGCAACATTCCAGAACGAAATGAACATCGACCTCTTCGGCACATTCAAGGTCGCAAGAGCAGTTGCTAAGAAGGCAATGATCCCCGCAAAGTATGGCCGCATCATCAACATCGCTTCCATGTATGGCCTCGTAGGAAACAAGATTGCTCCTACAGCATGCTATCATGCAGCTAAGGGCGGTGTCGTCAACCTCACAAGAGCTCTTGCAGCAGAGTGGGGCCAGAAGGGCATCAACGTCAACTCCATCTGCCCCGGCTATTTCTATACTCCTCTTACAGAAGCAACTCTCAATTCCGAGTTCTTCCAGAAGTATGCAGAGACCATGATCCCGCTCAGCCGCTACGGCAAAGAGGGCGAGCTTGATACCTGCGCTATCTTCCTTGCATCTCCTGCATCCAGCTATGTCAACGGCCAGAATATCGCTGTTGATGGCGGATACACCTGCATGTAATCTTATCTCTGAGAAGAGAACCGAGAAGGAGCACCTTACGGTGCTCCTTCTTTTTTGTGCATAAGAAAAGGGACAGGCCGCCGTACGTTCTGTCCCTTTGTATTTTCACGCCATTTCCATCAGGATACGGACCAGTTCATCCACATCCTCGTCCTTCGTTGCCCAGCTGGTAGAGAAACGGATGACGGTATGGCTGTCATCGTATTTTTCCCAGAAACCGTATTCCACTCTGGAAGCAAGTTCCGGAAGTCTTTCGTTCTCGAAGACGACATAGATCTGATTCGTAGGTGTTTCGAAGAACAGGCGGTATCCGTTTTCTGCAAGTGCGCTGCGGATTCTGTCCGCATTACGGATAGCGGGCTCGCCGATTCTCATGTAGAGATCATCCCTGAAAAGCTCGTCGAACTGGATTCCCAGGATCCTCCCTTTGGCAAAAAGAGCGCCGTGCTGCTTGATGATGGAAAAGAAATGAGGAATAAGTTCCGGATCCGGGATGACGACCGCTTCGCCGAACAGAGCTCCGCATTTGGTACCGCCGATATAGAAAACGTCACAGAGCCGTGCCAGGTCCGAAAGGGAAACATCGTTCTCCTGACAGGCAATTGCGTAGGCAAGTCTTGCGCCGTCCACATAAAGATAGATGCCATTCTCCCTGCATACCCTGCTGATCTCAGTCAGTTCCTTTTTGGAATAGAGGGTGCCGTATTCGGTCGGCTGGGAAATGTACACCATTCCGGGCATGACCATGTGATCATGGTTGCCGTCATTGTAATAGTCCCGGATATAATTTCCGATCTGTTCCGCCGTGATCTTTCCGTTCTTATGAGGAATGCCCAGGACCTTATGACCGCCGAATTCGATAGCGCCGGCTTCATGTACGCTGACATGGCCCGTTGCGGGGGCAATCACGCCCTGATAGGATCTCAGAAGCGCATCGATGCAGGTGGCATTGGTCTGAGTGCCTCCCACAAGAAGGTCCACTTCGGCATTGGGGCAGCCGCACGCTTTTCTGATCCTGTCCCTTGCGGAATCGCTGTAGGGATCGAGTCCGTATCCTGCCGTTTTTTCCATATTGGTCTCACAGAGTTTCCTCATGATGTTCTCATGAGCGCCTTCCATATAGTCACATCCAAACGCCAGTTTGCTCATCGTTTTCACCTCAGAAATTTTATTTGCTCTGTTGCTTATGTCTGTATTGTAGCGTTATTATATCCATGAGTAAAACGCTATTATTTCATAATAAATATGATAATTTGTCATATATAAAATGGATATTTTAAAATGTGAAGCCTTTCTCAATGCCGTCGACACGGGAAGCATGACCGCAGCCGCAGAACTGATGGGTTACACCCAGTCCGGTATTACGAGAATGATTGAAAGTCTTGAGCAGGAACTGGGTTTCCCTCTTCTTATAAGAAACAAAAAAGGTGTCCGGATGACCGAAAACGGACATCTGATGCTGCCTGCCATCCGTGAAATCGTGAAAGCAGATCAGAAAGCCGAACAGCTCGTTGCGGAAATCAAAGGGACAGTGACGGGAACTTTGACTATCGGAACCTACTTCAGCATTTCCTCACTGATCCTTCCGGATATTCTTTCTGTTTTCAGAGCAAAGTTCCCCGGCATCCGGATCCGCCTTCTGGAAGGCGGCAACAGTGAGATGGAAAAATGGCTCCGGGACGGGACCGCCGACTTCTGCATCTGCGGAAGGACCAAAGACAGCAGCATGGACTGGATCCCGCTGATCCGGGATGAAATGGTGGCCTGGCTTCCGCCGGACCATAAATACGCGAAAGCTCCCTCCTATCCCATCCGTGAAATGGAAAAAGAAGCCTTCATTCACACAGTATCCGGAAACGATACGGATCAGGACCGCATCATCGAAAGAGAACACCTTAAGGTGAATACCGTCTTTACCACAAAAGACGCCTTTTCCACCTACAATATGGTGGAAGCCGGACTCGGCATGAGTTTCAATCAGCGTCTCATCTCCATCAAGTGGAAAGGGCGCATCGCTCAGGTACCCTTCGATCCGCCCCAGTACATCGTCATGGGCATCCTGCTTCCCTCTCTCGAACGTGCTTCCCCTGCGGCAATTCGTCTCATCAATTACATGAAAAGCCTGGAATATACCATATAAGTAAGGAGCAAAGAAACGTGGAATGCGAAGAAACTCGTTTTGACATGCGGCACCCGGATCCGGATGCCAACAAAAGATCACACAGGATCACCGATCTTCTCTTTGAGTTCAACAGCACAAATATGCATACGGAAAGATACCGGGAACTGCAGAGGGAAATCTGGGGCGGCAATATCGGCGAAGGAAGCTACATAGCTGCTCCGATTTACGGAGCCTGCCTTGAAGATATTCGGATCGGAAAGAACTGTTTTATCGGAAACGGTCTTCTTGCGATGGCCAGAGGCGGCATCACGATCGAGGATGACGTCCAGATTGCCTGCAATGTTCAGCTGATATCAAACAATCACGATTTCTATGACAGGCAGATTCTCACCTGCAAGCCGGTACTGATTCGGAGGAATGCCTGGATCGGTGCCGGAGCGACCATCCTGCCGGGTATCTGCATCGGAGAAAATGCCGTCGTCGGAGCTGCGTCCGTCGTCACAAAGGATGTCCCTGACAATGCGGTCGTGGCAGGAAATCCGGCCAGGATCATCCGCATGCTGGATCCAGGAAAATTTGTAAAACACTGAGTTCCGCTTTTTGAACGAAACGGCTTTCGGTTACGAAGAAGGGCGCTCCCTTCAACAGGGGCGCCCTTCTTTTATTTATTCAATTTTTTCTTATTTTACTGCAACAGCTTCAATTTCGATCGGTCCGTTCTTGGGAAGCTTTGCAACCTGGAATGCAGCACGTGCCGGATAGGGTTCCTGGAAGAATTCGGCATAAACTTCATTCATCGCAGCGAAGTCGCCCATATCTGCAAGAAGGACTGTGACCTTCACTACATGGGCCATATCCGTTCCTGCGGCTTCGAGAATTGCCTTGATGTTATTCAGTACCTGTCTTGTGTTCGTCTTGATGTCTTCACCCGCAAAAGCGCCTGTTGCCGGGTCGATGGGAAGCTGTCCGGAAACATAAACTGTTCCGTTTGCTTCTATTGCCTGAGAATAGGGTCCGATTGCCGAAGGTGCATTCTTTGAACTTACTTTTTTATTCATCTGAGTACCTCCTGTCATTACATTGACTTCATTACCTGAATTATAATACAAAAGTTTTCAGGATAAAAGATACTTATCAAAATAATAGTAAATTATTATCAAACTGATATGAAATTATTGTCTCACTGCTGTTTTTCTTTTGCTGACGACTGCATAGTACGCCATAAGCCCGGTGCTGCAGATCAGCCATACCACCGGTTCCGTAATGCTCGTTCCAATGAAACCGATTGTGGGGATCAGCCAGTAGCTGGCAAACATTTTGAAAAACAGTTCAAACACACTGCAGATAATCGGTGCAGTAACATATCCCATGGTCTGAAGTTCGGCTCTCATCGCAAGAACGATACCGAGAGGCGCCATCATGGAAAAATGGATTCTGAGACTGAGGACTGCATTGTCGATGATGACCTGATTACTGGATCCGGAGATCAGTTCTATCAGCGGTCTGCCTGCAATCAGGATCAGTACAAATGTCAGGATACCGGCTGCCGCCTCCAGTATATTGACTTTTCTGATGCCTTCAGCTGTTCGCTTTTCGTTGCCGGCACCGAAGTTCTGACC
>R06__coassemble_520_pt1 | contig 14136 bp, 15 predicted proteins | sample R06__metabat2_low_PE_050 | metagenome-assembled genome bin R06 | reverse complement strand
GGTCAGGCCCATATTGTGATAAAATATTCTCATTCAAATAAAAAAGAGGTAAAAATATGTTCGCTTACATGAAAAGAGAACCCGGATTCTACAAACGGGTATACGGGCTTGCGATTCCGATCATCATCCAGAACCTGATGAACAACATGCTCAATATCATCGACAACTTCATCATCGGTTCCCTCGGTGAGGTTTCGCTTGCCGCCATTACCCTTGTCGGCATTCCGCTCAGAGTCGTCATGCTCTTCTCCTTCGGTGCTCAGAGCGGCACATCCATTTTGGTTTCCCAGTACTGGGGCAAAAAGGACAGCCGATCCATCGACAGAGTCATGGGCGTTGCCATGTGGGCAGGCATCATCGTCACCGTCCTCTTCTCAGCAATCGTGATGGCATTCCCGATTTCCTTCCTTTCCCTGTTCGGAAACGATCCCGAGGTCATCGCCGTAGCAGCTGATTATGCCAAGCTCATTTTCGTTTCCTATATATTCAACGTATTCAACCTCATCTATTTTGCAACTCTCAGAAGCATGGAAGACCCCAAGTTCGGTTCGACCGTTCTGAGCTCCTCCATGATCACCAAGATCGTGCTGGACCTGATCTTTGTCAAAGGCTTCGCCTTCATCCCGGCCATGGGTGTCAAAGGAGCAGCGCTCGCTACCCTGATCTGCCGCTGCATCGAGACGACCTGCGTCATTCTCCATATTCTGTTCAACAAGAAATTCCATTTCGATTTCAAGTGCGTCCTCAAACCCGGCAAGGAAATGATCAAGCGCTATATTGCCAATGCGGGCACCGTCGTATGCGACGAGACCCTCTGGGGCACAGGTTCTTCCATCATAACCAACGTGTTCTCCCACATGGCCAACAGCACCCAGATCCTTTCCGCATATTCCATCTCCTCCACGGTTGAAAACACCATCTGCTGCATTGCGACAAGCTTCTCTGCCGTGACCGCAGTCGTCGTCGGAACCGCAGTGGGCGGAGGAAGAACGAAGAAAGTGATCCGGGAGATCGGCTATACCATGTGCACTCTCTCCGTCAGCACAGCTGTTGTCGTCGGAGGCCTTCTGATCCTTCTCGGAAGAACACTGGGACCCTCCTATCTCTACCCGCTCTTCGGACTTGCTGAAGGCTCTGCCGCCATCTGCACCATGATGGTGACGGTCCACGGATGCATGTTCCCCCTGAGATGCTTCGGCAATACCCTGGTCGTCGGCGTCCTCAGAGGAGGCGGAGACGTACGTCACGCAGCCATGCTGGACCTGCTTCCGCTCTGGATCGGCGGCGTTCCCTATGCCCTCATCACAGGCAATGTCCTGGGTCTCGAAATATTCTGGGTCAACCTTGCCTTCACGGTGCAGTATGCCCTGGAAGGCATATTCGGCATTCACAGACTCCTTTCCGGAAAGTGGATCAAGAATATGACCTCGGACAATGCGGAAATAGCGGAAGAGTAATTCATGAGCCTTTTTATCTGTCCCGTCTGCCGGAAGCCTCTTTCGGTCATCGGAAGATCCTACAAATGTGAGAACGGTCACTGCTTCGACATTGCTTCGGAAGGCTATGCCAACCTTCTCCCCGCAAACAAGAAAAACTCCAAAATACCCGGCGATGACAAGGACATGGCGGCAGCAAGGTCGGAGTTTCTCTCCAAAGACTACTACCGCTGCCTGAAAGACCGTCTCTGTGACATCATGGGCAGTCTGGCGGCAGATTCCGTAAACATTCTCGATACGGGCTGCGGCGAAGGGTACTACACTTCCCACATTTTTCAGTATCTGACGGAACGGGGCATCGACGTCCATCTCGCCGGCACCGACATCTCCAAGGTAATCCTGAAGAAAGCCGCCAGACGCGAAAAGCGGGCTGAATATGCCGTCTGTTCTTCCTATGATCTCCCGGTTGCAGATAAAAGCATTGATATCCTTTTAAACTGTTTTTCTCCTCTGGCGCTCTCAGAGTTCGCAAGAGTGCTGAAATCCGGAGGCAGATTCGTTTATGTGGTGCCTGGGAAAAGGCATCTGTGGGGCCTTAAGCAGGTCCTGTACGATGTTCCGTACGAAAACGAGGAAAAAATGACGCCGTATGAAGGCTTCCGCTACCTTTCCGTGGAACACGCAGAGGATGAGATCCATCTTTCCTCCCAGGTGGACATCGAAGCCATGTTCACCATGACACCTTATTACTGGAAGACCCCGAGGGCAGGAAAGGAAAGACTGGCCGCCCTGAAAGAACTGGATACCAGGATCGAATTCAACATTCACATTTTCGAAAAAGAATAAAATAAAGCCGGAACTCCTAAGAGTTCCGGCTTTTACTTTGAAATTCTTCCCGTCAGTCGCTTTCGGGAGAGGAAGCATAGTAATAATAGGTTGCCTTCAGAACTTTGCTGTAAAGTTCTGCCCAGCTATTCGTAAAGGTAAAAGTGAAGGCCTCGGCTTCGGAACCATGCGGGAATACCGCGTAGAATTCCATCTCATCCGCGGATCTGGGCACGGCCGATCTGAATACTTCGGCAGCTTCGAGTCCCGTATTCTTGAACTGTTCGAAAGTGGGGCATACGCACAGAACGCCGTTGATGACTTCAAATTCCATCTGAAGCGTATAGAAGGTATTTCCGGAAAGATCGGTGTCTCCGTTTTCTTCCTCCGATATTTTGCTGATTTCCAGTTCATACTGGCAGTCCATGACATCGTTACAGAGGCTGAGCAGTTCTTCCATGGCAATGGAGCGGTTCTCCATTTCCTCCAGGATCTCCACTGCTTCATCAAGAGTAAGCGTCGCGTTGCTCATGAGCTTGGAGTCACACTTCTGTACATAGCTGTCCGCATCGCTGAATCCGTTCAGTTCCCTGAAAAGTTCTCTTACTGTGCGGTAATCACTCTCATTCTGGGCATCATTGTAGTAGCCGACGGCTTTGCAGTAATCGATGTAGCTGCTGCTTTCCTTGTAGTCTCCGCATTCGCCGAAATACTCTTCTGCAGCGCTCCATTCCTTCGACTTGACGCACTTGACCGCGAATCTGTACAGATTTTCGGTGCATTTTTCCCTGTACTCCTGCGGGATGCTGTTGATCTGAGAAAGAATCTCTTCGTTCACGTCTTCTCCGGTATCGCACTGGGATTCGATGTAGGAATCATAGCAGTCTGTCAGCCGGTCCGCACTGTCGCTGTAAACGCCGAGTTCAGCATAGATGTCTGCCGCTGCGAAATAATCCCCGTTTTCATAGAGATCTCCCGCTTTGGAATACTTCACTTCATACACCTTGGAGGCACTGTCCTTGAAATTTCCCAGTTCTTCGTATTCTTCCACGGCTTCATCATAGTTTCCGCTGTCCCAGAGTTCCTGGGCATCGTTGTACTTTACCGAATTCCGGATCCCGGGTACGACCACCTTCAGAAGAACTGCCAGAACTATGACTACCACAAGGAAGATGCCGGCATATATGCCGAACTTTGTGAGTTTCTGCCTGTTTTCGAACTCTGTTTCCCTGCTTTTTTTCTCTTTGAGACGGGCTGCTTCCCCCTCGCAGAACTTTTTCAGTGCGGCAGCATCGGCAAAATCGCCGAGTTCGCCGAATGAGGAGGAGAGTCTGCTGTAATCCACAGCCTCTTTTGCTATTTTGAGGCCTTCCTGTGCCTTCAGATATTTTTCTGTTTTAGCCTGTTCTTCTTCGAATGCTCTTTTTGCCTTGGCTGCCTCCCTGACCTTTTCGTATTCGTCATTCTGGCGCTTGCGTCTTTCCGCGTCAATGGAAGCCTGCCTTGCGCGGACAGCACGGAGTTCAGACTCCTTTTTGCGCTTTGCTTCCTCTGCCACAAGCGTTTCGAGGGCGTATTTCTTGTCCTCTTCGGTCGTCCCGCTCATGGAAGAGACCGCCCTTTCCCATTCCTGCTCGATCATTCTCGCTTCCACGGTCGGCGTGTATTTTCTGGAACTCAGCTGCCCGAGGCTGTCGCTGCCGATGGAGCCGGTGATATTGGTATCGATCTTGGACTCCTCATTGAGCCAGGAGATCAGGTCTGCCACTTCTTTCACGGCTGCCTTGGCGGCGCCCTGTGCAAGCAGCGGCTTGCAGCTGCGGTTTACATAGCCGACCAGGCCCTGCATGGTAGTATAAAGCTCGTCACCTGCCCGTTTGGCATCGCTGAGAAGCGATGAGGCACGGCTGAAAGCGTCACTGTCGTAAAGATTGATCCTGCTGGAAGAACGGATCTGCAGATCGGTAGCAGCCCGGTCGAAGCTGCGCTCAGCGGCTTCGCCTTCGGCTCTTGCCCTCTCCACGATTTCATGGATCTGAAGTGAAACACTCATTGTCAATCATTTCCCTCCATGTAGAAATAAGCCATTCTCTTAATGATTTCTCTTCTGATCAGACCGTCTTCTGTCATCTGTCTCAGAATAGCGGAAACACGCTGATTGGAAAGATCGGAAACGAGTGCGCAGTCATTCATGACATCGGTCACCGTCCTGCCCTTGCCGTCGCTGAGAGTTGAGAGGATTGCCTCCTTGAACTCCCCGTTGGCACCAAGCTTGCTGGTTTTCACGTCCCGTTCGATTTCCTTCGGTGCCACGGGTTCTGCAGGCATCGGATAGTTTTCCGCAATTTTATCTCTCAGGATCTTTTTCTGGGAGGATGCTCTGTAATAAGCGATCGCTTTCTCGGAAGAAAGGACCGTTTCCGCTTTTTTCAGTTCCGCCTGCTTTTCCTCAAGCCGGTCTGCGGCGTCGAACGCTTTCTTCTCCGCTGCCATCTTTTTGAAAACCAGTATCCCGGAAACCTTTTTGGCGGCTTCCCCGAGCTGAGAACTCAGTTTTTCCAGTTCGGCAGTCTCTCCGTTTATTTTTTCGGCATCCTGGCTGAACTTCTTTTCTGCCTCATCGGCGAATTCCTTTTCCTTTGCTCTGAGCCTGGATTCCACTTCTTCGTCTATTTTTTTGTTGATCTCATCTTTTTTCCGATTCCACTCATCCTTGGCTTTGTAGTAATCGGCCCTGAGGGCGTCGAGTTCCTCATTGGTCAGCTTCTTTTCGGCACTGCTGTTGACTTCGTCGGCCATTCTTCTCCACCTCTCTGTATGATGCATCAATCATACCATAATGCCGCAGTTTTGAAAAAGGCAGAAAACAGAACAATATGTATTTCAAAAATGTTTTAGTGTAAAATGGAAATGATTTTTTAAGGAGAAACAACATGAAAAACGTACTGCAGTTTCTGAAATTTCTTTTCTTCTCTCTCAGCGCAGGACTGATCCAGATCGGTTCCTTCGCTCTTTTCAATGAAATCATCAAGCTTCCCTACTGGGTTTCCTACCTGGTGTCGCTTCTTCTGTCTGTCCTGTGGAATTTCACTCTCAACCGGAAATTCACCTTCAAATCAGCCAACAACGTCGGAAAGGCCATGCTTCTCACACTGGCTTTCTATGCCGTTTTCACTCCCTGCTCCACCTATCTTGAAAAGGTCCTGACTTCTGCCGGAGTCAACGAATATCTGGTCACCATTATCAACATGGTGCTCAACTTTATCCTGGAGTTCTTCTGGCAGAAATTCGTTGTTTTCAAGGAAGAGAAAATCCCCGAATCTGCTGAAGGAAACGAGAATAAATGAAAGTAGTTGATCTTATTACTGCCGGAATCGAAGCCTACGAAAACGGGAAATATGACGAGGCAAAACGCATCCTCACGGAATGTGCGGAAGCCGGAGACCCCGAAGCCATGATGAACCTCGGCCTCGGTTATGACGGCGAGATTTTGGAAGGCGGAGGTGGCTTCGGTGCAGATGCCGGGAATGCATTTTTCTGGTACAAGAAAGCCGCCGAAAACGGATTTGACGATGCTCTGATTCCTCTGTATGTCTGTTACGACGAAGGAATCGGTACAAAGGTGAATCCGGATAAGGCAAAGGAACTGAAGAAAAAACTGAAAACTGCGGACTGAGCCGAACAAAATATCAGGGGACACGCTTCATAAGAAGTGTGCCCCCTGTTTTTACTTTCCGAAATGCTTGGATTTGTAGGATTCCCAGGCGGAATCTATATATTTGGAGATGTTCTGATAGTAGTTGTCATCATAAGGAATGAACAGATAAGCCTCATTCTTGTATTTGGAGTCGTTGTAATGACTGCCGAAATACTCTTCCGCATTCAGATCCACATCGAAGGAATATCCGTTGGGTTCCCTTCTGAAATAGCTGTCGGCAAACCCTTCTCCCTCTTCCGTGAAATGGCCTACGCTGATTCTGCCGTTGAATGCTTCGTGGCTGCAGATGATCTCGCGCAGATCACAGGTATTATTCTGAATCTTGTCCCGGAGTTCCGGATACTCTTCATATAGCTTCGGGTTGATCAGGTCATGTTCCGCACTCCAGCGCAGGAAATTGGCCAAATGGCTGAACCCGTTAAGATAATCCGTGTCCAGATTCTTGTTGAGAATCTTGCTGGCGTGAAGTCTTGCTCCGTCGGAAATGGGACGGCCCCAGGTAAACCTTGTCGTGGTCTTCCCGCTGACGATGTCGTAGCTGCACTGGTGTCCGATATCTTCCATCATTTTGTCCGTGACGGTCACGATGAAATGCTCGTCGTCAAAACGGTTGCTCTGATCGAGGTACTTGATGAAATCGCTGTATCTCACCTGAGTGAAGCGGAAATCGGCAATGTAATCCTTGACCGGTTTCCGTCTCGAGTTGCACATGAAGTCCGGTCTCTTCGGCAGGATCATCGGCTTGGACTCGACAATGTCATACACGACAAAATTGTCCTTCTCGAAGAGCGTCAGTGTATAGGGATCCGCATAGATTTCCTTTGCCCGCTGCTTGGCATCGATCAAGAAAGTAAAAAGGTCATAATCCCCCCTGATCTCCCGGAATTCCTTTCTTCCGAGCGCAATGGGGAACTGCGAACCGTAGACCACATATCCGTCACGTTCGCCGTTGTTGATTTCCTCGGTCAGCTGCTCCACGTCGCTTTCCGCGAGGCGGATGAAGAACTCCTTCATCTGCTCCAGCTCATCGATTGACATGGTATCCGCTTCCATGTAGAACTCGTTTGTTCCCATCAGCTCGCAGGTCACCCGCACGAGATGGAAGAAACTGTCGATATCTCTCGGACCGGCGGGGAAATTGAGGCATTCCTCGATATGACTCTCCGCCTGATGCACCTGCATGACGTTTCCGAGGAAATCCGGATCATAGAAGATGGTATAGTATCCGACTCTCCATTTTCTGAGCACGGGCTTGCAGTCGATGGTGCCGTAGGAAAGACCGCTCATCCTGGCGAGTTCGCTGATATCGTAATTTTTATTCTGTTTTTTAGGTATTAATATTTCCAGCCACATATGGCCCGCTCCCAAAGCCGCTTCAGCAGCAGGAACCTTCCAGATTCCTGAACTGAAGACTGTAAAGCTTATTATAGGTACCGCCAAGCTTTATAAGTTCCTCATGGGTGCCGCGCTCGGTGATCTTTCCGTCGGAAATAACGGCAATCTCATCTGCGTTTCTGATGGTGGAAAGCCTGTGGGCGACAACGATGGTCGTTCTGCCCTTGCAGAGCTCATCCAGTGCTTCCTGGATCAGAATTTCGGTGCTGTTGTCCAGGGCACTTGTTGCCTCATCGAGGATCAGGATGGCGGGGTTCTTCAAAAATACTCTCGCGATGGAAAGACGCTGTTTCTGTCCGCCGGACAGGCGCACGCCTCTCTCGCCTATTACTGTATCATATCCGTCCTTGAGACTCATGACATAATCGTGAATATTTGCTCTCTTTGCAGCCTCGATGACCTCTTCTTCGGTTGCGTCCAGTCTGCCGTAGAGAATATTGTCTCGGATGCTCGCGTTGAACAGATAAACATCCTGCTGGACAATGCCGATGTTTTTTCTCAGGGAATCGTTGGTGATCTCATGCAGTTCCCTGCCGTCGATGAAGATCCTGCCTTCCGTGACATCGTAGAAATGCGGAATCAGATGGCAGATCGTGGTCTTACCGCCGCCGGAAGGCCCTACAAGGGCAAATTTTTCTCCCTTGTTGATGGTGAAGCTGACGTCTCTCAGGACGTTTTCATCCTCGGCATATCCGTAGGTGACATGATCGAAGGAGATGACTCCGCTGACATTATCGATGTCCTTTGCGCCGGGAGCATCCTTTTCTACGGGCGTATCCATTATCTCAAGGAAACGTGCGAATCCGGTGGCACCGCTCTCATACTGCTCTGAGAAATTGATGAGAGTTGTAAGAGGCGTAATAAAGATGCTGATGGAAAGCATGAAAGCGGAGTAGTCCGCAACGGAAAGCTTTCCGAGATAGAGAATCACGCCGCCTGCGAGCAGGACGGCAACGTTGAAGATATCGGTGACAAAAGCGGAGCCTGCCATGAACTTGGACATGGCGTCATATCTTTCTCTGCTTGCCTCCACGAAAAACTGGTTGCCGACTTCGAACTTCTGGGCTTCCTTCTCGGCATTGGTGTAGGCCTTGGTGACCCTGATGCCCTCGATGCTGCTCTCGAGTGAAGCATTGATCGTTGCCATGTGCTGTCTTGCCGCGTCAAAAGCATCTCTCATCTTGCTTCTGAGAGAGAGCGTGATGAAGACAAGAAACGGAACACAGGCAAAAATAACGAGAGTGAGCGGAACGTTGATCGTCATGAGATAGATGAACGAGATCAGGATGGTGATTGAGCATGTGATCAGGTTTTCCGGTCCGTGGTGGGCAAGTTCGCTCAGGTCGAACAGGTCGTTGGTCATCCTGGATACGAGTTTCCCGGTTTCATGATTGTCGAAATAGCTGTAAGGCAGCTGCTCGAGATGATTGAAGAGGTCTCTTCTCATCTGCGCCTGCATCGCAACGCCCATCATATGTCCCTCATACATGACGAATCTCTTGAGGAGATATCTCACGAAATACAGGGTAAAAAGAGCAATGCCCGTAATGACGATGGCCTTGATGTTCTTGTCCGGAACATAGCTGCCGAGCATCTTTCTCGTCATGATCGGGTAGATGATTCCGATGAAGGAAATGAAGAAAGAAGCTGTCATATCCATCGCAAACAGCTTCTTGTGGGGTTTGTAATACTGAATGAATCTTTTTAACACTGAAATTACCTTCTGCCTGGTGTGTTCAACACAAAGCCCTTCTTTTTATATTAACCTGGATATTATACCACAAACTGAATATTTTCTCCGAAAATGAAATGAAACGTTACCGATTCGTATGATAAGATATTCACATATATTAAGAAAGGAATGAATGAACCATGTTCCGTTACATGAACCGCGGCAGAGAATTCTATGCAAGAGTCGCCCGCCTTGCCGTGCCGCTGATCCTGCAGTATCTTCTTTCGAATACACTTTCCATCGTCGACTCCATCATCGTCGGCTCTCTGGGCGAGACTGCCACCGCTTCCATCACACTTGCCAATATCCCTCTGAGGGTACTGATGACCTTTGCCTTCGGCGCTCAGTGCGGCACCTCCGTCCTGATCAGCCAGTTCAACGGCAAGGGAGACACGGACTCCGTTAACAGAGCCACCGGCGTCGGCTTGTGGTTCGTCGTCATCTGCACCGTGCTTTACAGTTCGGTCATGTTCATAGCACCCTATCAGTTCATGGGACTTTTCGGAAATGATGCGGAAGTCATTGCCTATTCTGTAGACTACGGAAAATGGGTCGCCCTTTCCTATGTGTTCAACATTTTCGATTTGATTTACATCACGCTTCTGCGAAGCGTCGAAAAGCCGACTTTCGGCACAGCTGTTCTCTGTTCCACCACCGTTCTCAAGATCGTTCTTGACTATATCCTGGTCAAGGGCTGCTTCGGCATCGCCCCCATGGGTGTCTTCGGCGCCGGTCTTTCCACGCTGATCACCAGACTTGTCGAATTTGCTGCAGTCCTGCTGCACATGTTCCTGTCGAAGGACTTCCAGCTGGAACCGAAGTACCTCCTGATGCCGGGATGGGACATGGTAAAGAGATATTTTGTCACCTGCGGTCCCATCATCCTCAACGATACGGTCTGGGGCGTCGGCGCATCCGCCATCACGAACGTCATGAGCCACATGTCCAATTCCGTGGCCGTTCTTTCCGCCTACTCCATCGCTTCCTCCGTCGAAAACATGATCAACTCGCTGACAAGCGGAGGCTCCTCGGTAGCCGCAGTCATCGTCGGCACGGAGATCGGCGCGGGCAGATCCAACAAAACGATCAAGGAATATGCTTACGCCATCGTTACCCTCTTTACGGGTGTCGGAATCGTCGCCTCGGGGCTTCTGATCCTGATCAAATATCTTGTCTGTCCCACCTTCCTATACCCGCTTTACGGTCTTTCGGAGGATGCTCAGGGCATCTGTTCCATGATGATTACCGTTGGTGCTTTCCTCGTTCCCATGAAAGCTTTCAATAACGCCATCGCTTCCGGTGTTCTCAGAGGCGGCGGCGATGTGAAGGTAGGCGCCCTCATCGATACTCTTCCCCTCTGCGCCGGAGCCGTTCCCTATGCCTATCTCATGGGATTTGTGTTCAACGCCGGCCCGCTCTGGGTATACCTCGCTTTCATCGTCCAGTATGTGATCCAGACCTTCTTTGGCGGATGGCGTCTTGTATCCGACAGCTGGATCCATGACGTTACAACCTGAACAGAACTTTGTACAGCAGAGATGAAAAATGTAAATTTTGTAATATCCTACAAAATTTAAAGATTTTATTTGACAATTTGCACAAGTGATATATAATGGAGTCGTAAAAAGAAATGAAGAATGACTGATTGTAGAAGTATCAGTCAAGATTCGTGAGATCCACCGCGTGCACAGCAATGACACGCCATTATATGTTTTAAGAAAGGAAACAAAGATGAAACTCACAAATGTTACAGAAGTAAACGACTTCCTCAATACCGTAAACGAGTGCAAGGAAGATGTATATCTCACCTCCGAGTTCGGTGACAAGTACAACCTCAAGTCAAAGCTCAGCCAGTATCTCGGCGTTGCTGCTCTTATCGGAGAGCACGGCAGCGAACTTGAGCTTTGGTGCAACGATCCTGAGGACGAAGCAAGATTTATCAAGTTCTTCCACAAGAATCCTGATATTCTCGGCTGATTCATCCGTTAACTTCGAAGGGGTGCCCGAAAGGGCGCTCCTTCTTCATTTAAGGAGTAAAAATGCTTTATTTCCTGATTGGTCTTGCAGTGCTGTCGCTGCTTCTTTCTTTCATATGCTACCGGCTGTGCTTTTACTCCAGGACAGCGGAAGGCGATGACTTCAGGGTGCCGGAAACGGACCAGTATGCGCCTTATAAAAACAGATCCCTGGCCATGATAAAATCCCTTCTTGAGAAGCCCTGTGAAAGAGTAAACATCATTTCCTTCGACGGGCTGAAGCTCAGCGCAAGACTGTACAGACTGAAAGAAAATGCCCCTGTATGCATCTGCGCACACGGCTGGCACGGAACTGCCGCAAGAGATTTCTCCGGCGGAGCGGCCATGCTCATGGATTTCGGCTATAATGTGCTCCTGCTCGACCAGAGAGCTCACGGCGAGAGCGAAGGACATACCCTTTCCTTCGGAATCAACGAAAGCCGAGACCTTCTTTCCTGGATCACCTATATCAATAATAAGTTCGGTGAAAAGACACCTGTCTATCTGTACGGTGTTTCCATGGGAGCCGCTACGGTCTGCATGAGTGCCGGGATGGACCTTCCCGTGAACGTCCGCGGCATCGTGGCGGATTCGCCGTACTCCTCTGCCAAAGACATCATCATTCATACCGCAGATCAGCTGAAGCTTCCCGGGAAACTCCTGTATCCTTTTGCCCGGGTCGGTGCCCGGCTCTTCGGACATGGAGCGGATATAGAAAAAATGACTGCGGCAGATCAGATCCGCAGGTGCCGGATTCCCCTCCTCATCATCCACGGAACGGATGACCGTTTCGTCCCCTGCAGTATGAGCGAAGAGATTGCCGCGGCAAATCCTCTGGTCCAGAGAGAGGTGTTCGATGGAGCCGGTCACGTCATGAGTTTCCTCACGGATGAGCCCAGATACCGAACAATCATCAGGGACTTTATGGAACGTACTCTGGCATAAAGAAATACCCAGAGTATTAATTTCGCTAAATTTCGCAATATTGCGAAACGCAGACCGTTATTTTTGAAATTCAGAAGCCGATACGGTAGTTAAAGGAGAAACAATGTCACTGGAAAAAGCAGAAGCCTATCTCAGAGAAAAAGGCTATTCCGACCGCATCCTCATTGAAAGCAGATCGACTGCGACGGTGGAACTGGCCGCAGAAGCCCTTGGCACGGTACCCGGAAGGATAGCAAAGTCCCTGACCTTCATGGTAAATGACCGGCCGGTCATGATCCTGTGCGCAGGCGACGTAAAGGTGGATAATGCAAAATACAGAGCTTTCTTCGGAGTCAAGGCTAAAATGCTTTCCTTCGAACAGGTAGAGTCCCTGATCGGCCATGCCGTCGGAGGCGTGTGTCCTTTCGGCATTAATCCGGGAGTCGATGTCTACCTTGACAGGTCCCTGGAACGCTTTCCGACCGTATTCCCTGCCTGCGGCAGCGACAACAGCTGCATCGAGCTGACACTGCCTGAACTGGAAATCCTTTCGGAATACAAAGAATGGATTGATGTAACAAAGCAGAGATAAGCGGCATTTGAATGATTACAGCAGGAAAGGCCCTGCATAACCCCCGTGATGCACGGCCGTAGCTTATACCTCTAACTTATTGTATTTTCCGGGAACCGCGCCGTAAAAGTTTTCATAGAAAACCGTCTCAGAAAGCGGCTTTCTGTTGAAGTGGAGGCTTCTCGCCGGATGGCAGTCCTCTCTGCGGTAGCCGATGTCCATCATCATGGACGGCTCCAGAAACTCAGGTATACCGGCGATCTCTCTCAGCGCTTCGGGATCAAAGCTGCCGACCCAGAGTGTTCCGAGTCCCTGCTCTTCCGCTTCATACATCATCTGTGTTCCCACAATGGTGCAATCCACGTCTCCGCCTTCCTTTCCGCCTCTGCCGGACCATACTTCTTTCCAGTCATAGCAGAGGACCAGAACAACCGGCGCACCGTATATATACGGAGTAGCCTTTCTGAGCGCTTCCAGTTTCTCTTTATTCTGTATGACAAGAATCCTCTGCGGCTGATAATTGCAGCCTGTAGGGGCAATCCGGCCCGCCTCAAGTATTTTATCCAGCTTTTCCTTTTCGACCGGTTTTGTACCGTCAAACTTCCTTACACTGTATCTTGCACCGGCAAGTTCAAGAAATTCCATTTTAACTTTCACACCTTTCTCCGCAGAACCGAGCTGATACTGCATGACTTTATTTTATTCTACCGCCCGGCTGCGGAAAACGGTAGATTTCCTTTTCCACAAAGAGAGACAGGCACCGGATAAACCGGTGCCTGTCTCTCTTTATGTGATATTTAGGAGAAAACCAATCAGGAGAAAAGATCGTAATAGATGTCTATGATCCTTGTCTGGAAAGTGTCAAACATCGTTGTATCATCTTCATCCACAACGACCTTGGAGTCCTTTTCCAGTGAAATATATTCTGTCTGTGCGGTAGAAAACTTGACGAGTCCCAGCACCTCTTCTGCATATTCGCTTGCGTTCTCAAGGGTTATCAGGTTTTCTATCTCGTAATCAAGATAAATATTCTTGCTCTGAAGTTCTGTAAGTTCTGTATCTTTATCCTCTATTTTTGCTTTCGTATCGGTAAGAAGCATGCTGCTGTACACGGTAACGGCCGCAAGAAGAAACAGCAGTACTGCCAGGAACTTGACTTTCCTGACAAATACTCTGTCCGCTTCCTTCTTCATGTCGGAAGTGGTCTTGACCACTCTGACACGGGAAGGTTCTTCCGTATCCATAAACCTTTCCAGGTCGTATGCCGCTGTTTTGGCCATGTTACTTTCTTCCATTCAACCGAGAATCATCTGCTTTGTTTGAATCCGGGGCCGCAGAAACCTTGGGGGCAGAGATTTCAAAAGGAATCCTCTGTTCCCTCACAACCGCCCGTGCGAAGACATTGAACGCCGTTGTGGCATTCATTCCAAATTCGTCACACAGGGCATCAAATTGTTTTTTCAGCTGTTCGTCCATACGAATGCTGAAGGTTGCCTGCGCCATGTACCAACGTCCTGTAT
>R06__coassemble_511_pt1 | contig 14270 bp, 12 predicted proteins | sample R06__metabat2_low_PE_050 | metagenome-assembled genome bin R06 | reverse complement strand
CTGGAAACCGTATAATTTCCGGATTTCTGATTGTCAAGTGTATGAACGGACGTTCCGTTATCCTCAATATGATCGATCACATAACCATCGAAAGCTGTGATGGATACGGAAGCTGAAGAACCGTTTGCATAAGCGGAAGCCGATGTTGCGCTGCCGCCCGCACCGCCTGCAACTGAGACGGAGAAGTTATATCCGTAAGTTACTGTGACTGTCATATCTTTCCTGACATTTTCGACAGTGACGGAAGAACCGCTTGCCGTATAACTGCCGCCGTAATTGTCAGTGATGCTGACAACGCTCATGCCGGTGGGGATCTTAAATGATATATTTGCGCTGCCGCCATCAAGGATGACCTGCTGTCCGAGGGAGGTTCCGTTGCTGTCGACACCGTTTACGGTGTGAGAGGTCCGAACAAGGTTAAATCCGTTTGTCGCAGCAAAATCCTGATCAACGGTGCAGGTGGCTTCTTCAAAATCAAGAGTTACGAGCTGATAAGCAGATCCGTTCAGATAGACATACGCTGTTATATCATCGTCTCCGTCAAGTGTGAGCGTTGCACCGCTTTCCTGTGTAACACCGGACGCTGTGGCAAGTACTGTCGTTCCGTCCGTAGACCTGAGTTCAAAACTGAAAGTACTGTTGTTGTTTATATCGCTGTAAGGAAGATCAAAACTGAATGTAGCTGTTTTAATCTCAACTACTTTTCTGATGACAATATCGACTCTGGTGCCGTTTCCTACTCTTGTTCCGGCCGAAATACCCTGGGAAACGATGGAACCCATCGGGATTTCGACTTCATTGCCTTCTTCGTCGATGTAGGTCTGTACGCCTTTTACTTCCGTAATTTCGCCGACAACCAGTCCGTTGGCAGAAAGAGTTGCTCTGGCCGTAGTATAGTCAAGTCCGACAAGATCCGGCACATAGGTGGAAAGTGATGTTGTCGGAGAGTTTACATAAATGGTGACAGTCGTTCCGGTCTCAACGGAGGATCCTTCTTCCGGTTCGACTTTCGTGATCTGGTTGCCGTTATATGCACTGTTGTTATCGGTAAGTCTGACGACAACAAGACCGAGATCCTGCAGTGCTGTTACTGCATTACCGTATGTTTCGCCGACAATTTCGGGTATTGTGACGATCTCCTTGCCTTTGCTGACATAAAGAGTGATGTTGGCATTATCCTTTACCGTTTTCGGAGGCTTAGGAGACTGACTCATGATTTCACCCGCCTCGACCGTTGCGCTGTATTCCTCTTCAACAGTGAAGTTGAAGCTGGAGTAATCACTGTTGCCCTGAACTTCGCGCAGCTGTTTTCCGATGAAATCGGGAAGTTCAACATCGTAATGATCGCTGAAAATACTGCCTGCCGCATCAAGAGTGCGGTAAGCAAGAAAAACGGATGCGACCAGGCAGATCAATGAAAGCCCCATGAGCAGAGCAATTGGAAATGTGATTGTTCTCGGTCTCATCACCTTTTTCTTGGTCTTGCCTGAATTTGTTTTTTTATTTTCGATAGTTTCCTTTGCCATGTTTTCTTTCCTGTCTGTTTGATCTTCTGTCTGCTTTTCCTGTTTTCTTTTCACCGAATCCAGATACACTGTGGGTATTTCTTTATGCAGATATTTATATTCAAAACTGATTCCCGGATCCTTTTTGAACTCATCGATGTCCAAAAGCATCGCTCCCGCGGACTGATATCTGTCATCGGGGTTCTTCTCGATTGCCTTCAGTATGATATCCTCAAGGCCTTCAGGGACTTCCGGATTGACATTTCTGGGCCTTACTGCCGTATCGGAAATCTGCTTGAGGGCAACGGAAACAGCAGTCTCTCCGTCAAACGGAAGCTTCCCTGTGCACATCTCATACATCATGATGCCGACACTGTAGATATCGGACCTGGCATCCGTTTCCGAACCCTGAGCCTGTTCCGGGCTGATATAGTGCACAGTACCGATTGCCTTATCGGTGATCGTATGAAGTCCGCTTCTGGCAAATCTTGCAATGCCGAAATCCATGACCTTGATACTTCCGTCATGAAGGATCATGACATTGGCAGGTTTCATGTCTCTGTGAATGATTCCCCTGTCATGGGCATGCTGAAGTGCTTTCAGCAGCTGTTCTGAAAAGCCGATGGTTCTCATCCATGAAAGAGGTTTATTTTTGGCGATATACTCTTTTAATGTTATACCATCCAGGTATTCCATCACAAGGTACTGAATCTGGTCTGAAAAATTAACATCCAGAATTTTTACGATATTTTCGTGATCCAGCATCCGGATGGCTCTGGACTCATTCTTAAATCTTCTGACCAGTTCGGGATTATCCAGCAGTTCATCCTTCAGTATTTTCACAGCTACTGTTTTGCCGTCAAGAAGATCTGTAGCCCTGTATACGTAGGACATGCCGCCGGTTCCTATCAGCTCATCTATCTGATATCTTCCGTCAAATCTTTTACCAATATATTTATCCATTTATATTCAAATCAAACCCTAAGCATAAGAGCAGTGATATTATCCGTACCCCCTGCATTAAGTGAGCGTTTGACTAGCGTCTCCGGACAAAGATAAAAGTCAGTCGAATTCACGGTTTTAATGATCTCATCCTCATTCAGCATGTTGGTCAGTCCGTCGCTGCACAGAAGAATGATATCGTCTTTTTCAACTCTGAACTCGCAAAGATCTATCCTTACTCCGAATTCTACTCCAAGCGCACGTGTGATTATATTCTTATTGGGATGGTTTCTGGCCTGTTCTTCACTGATCTTTCCTGCATCTACCAGCTCCTGTACCATGGAATGGTCCTTTGTCAGAAGCTTGATGTCGGAGTCATGGATCAGATAAGCCCTGCTGTCACCGCAGTGAGCGACGACCGCATCTGAATTTCTGACAACCGCGGAAACAACCGTAGTTCCCATAGGAGACCTGGTACCCCTGTTCATGGTGCTGACGACGAGTTCATCATTTCCATTCCGAATGGCTTTGACAAGCAGATTTTTAACTTCTTCCGTTGTTCCCATCTCTGCAAGAGAAGCGGACATGAATTTCTTAATACTGGAAATTACAGTCCTTGAAGCTCTTGCTCCATCCGCAAGACCGCCCATGCCGTCACAGAGAGCAAGCCAGAACAGACTTCCGCTGATCTTGCCTGCCTCATAACAGTCCTGATTTTCTTCGTATCTTGATCCAATATCAGTATATCCAACTGCGGTCATTGCTGTTCCTTTTCAACATTTTCCTGTTCGACATCCCTCCGGAGCTGTCCGCATGCTGCGGAAATATCATCACCGAGAGTTCGTCTGACTGTAGCATTCACGCCGAGTCTGGTCAGCTTTGCAGCGAAACCGTTTGCCTCGGCCCTTGTCGCTTCAAAATTACCTCTGCCTGCTGAATTGACAGGGATCACATTGACATGACTCTGAAACCCGTGCATGAGAGAAGCAAGTTTTTCTGCATCCTCATCAGAATCATTGAAACCGTGGATCAGAGTGTATTCGAAGGATACACGCCTTCCTGTTGTCTTGACGTAATCTCTGCAGGCTGCAACGACCTGTTCCAGAGGATACGCCTTGTTGATTGGCATGATCTCGCTTCTCTTTTCCGAAAAAGCCTCATGCAGAGAAAGAACAAGCGTAAGCTGTTTTTTCTTCTCCGCAAGTTCATAAATCTTGGGGGTAATGCCGCACGTAGAGAGCGTAACGGACCTGTTTTTCAAGCCGTAACCCTTCTGATCCGTGACAATATCGTAAAAACGAAGGACATTATCCATATTGTCCAGCGGTTCTCCGATTCCCATCAGAACAACGCTGTCAACGACTTCCCCTTTGACCTTTTCCGTTTCATAGACTTCCTGAAGGATTTCTCCGGCAGTAAGACTTCTTACCAGACCGTTCTGCGTGGATGCACAGAATTTGCACCCCATTCTGCATCCGACCTGTGTAGAAACACATACCGCAAGACCGTGTTCATATTCCATTGCAACCGTTTCGACACAGTTTCCGTCTGCAAAACCAAACAGATATTTCTCGGTTCCGTCCTTTGAGACCTGCTTTCTCACAAGTTTCACCACAGGAATCCTGTATTCGTCACTGAGCCACTGTCTTGTCTTCTGAGGAAGGTTGGACATTTCATCAAACGACCTCACACGTTTATTGTGAAGCCAGTCATAAAGCTGCTTAGCACGAAAAGCAGGCTCCCCCTTTTCCTTGAAAAGAGCAGCCAGTTCGTCTACATAATAACTGCAAATGTCCATACCAAGTTTCATATTATCATACTTTCTTTAAACAAGCCACATAGAAGCCTTCGCAACAATCAGGACAGGGATCAAATCTTACTTCAAAATCTCTGCCTCCGGTCCAGGAAGGTCTTTCAGAAATGACAATACCTTCGAAATCGGGATGTTCACCAAGGAATCTGTCAATAACTTTTTCGTTTTCCCGTTCAAGTACAGTACATGTACTGTACACAAGTATGCCGCCATTTTTCAGAAGAGATGCTGCATTCGAAAGGATGCCATACTGTATATCAGGCAGTTGTTTGCTTTCTTCCGGATCCTTGTTTCTCAGTTCCGGTTTCGAAGCAATTTCACCATAGCCTGAACACGGTACATCGCAGAGTATTCTGTCGAATAGCGTATCGGAACGGAATTCCGAAGCATCACAAGCATAACAAGAAAGAATGGACACATTCTCTTTCTGAGCCTGGCTTCGAATCAGTTCAAGGCGGTTTTCATAGATGTCAAGAGCTGTGATATGCCCTTTATTTTTCATTACCTGAGCAATGATCAGAGTCTTTCCGCCAGGAGCGGCACACATATCGAGTATATTTTCGCCAGAACCCGGATCCACGCAGCTGCATACAAACTGAGCTGGAAAACTCTGTATCCTTATAAAACCGCCGTCCAGATATTTCTTCAGTCTACCGACTCCGCAGTCAGCTTCAAAGCACGATTCCAAAGAACTCTTCTTCACCGACATGCCGTTTGATGAAAGTTCTTCCAAAAGAGCGTTTTCATCTGTTTTGAGCGTATTTACGCGGCAGAATGTCCTTGGAATATCAAAAAGGCTGTTAAAAACCTGTTCAGCCGAACCGCAGTACTGATTTTTCAAAAGACCGGCAAGACGCGGATGAATGCTGTATTTTATACTGATGGATTGCTCATCTGCCCCGAGAGAATCGAGTTCGCTTTCCATATTAAGTGCAGAGCATTTTCTGAGAACAGCATTGACAAGAGACGCAGCAGATGACTTTTTGAAGCATCTGCATAGTTCTACAGCTTCATTCACTGCTGCTCTTGCAGGAACGGAATCCATCCAGAAAATCTGATAAAATGCGCTCCTGAGGATCGCTCTGACTTCCTCGTCAAGTTTTGCCGTTCCGTGTTTTAGAAAACGATCGAGAAAATGGTCGATAGTGATCTGACGACTCAGCGTACCGTATACGACTGTACAGCAAAATGCCCTGTCTCTGTCGGAAATTTCAGAAGAAAGTTCCTGTTTCAGAACAAGGTTGGAATATCCGCCCTTCTCGATGCGGATAAGGCATTTTACTGCAATTTTTCTGGTAACCGCTATCAAGGTCTGATCTGATCTCCTTTACGGAATCTTCTTCCCATTGCCCATTCCTTGCCATTCATTTCTCTGCTGCCTTCCGGCACTACCTGACGAAGAACAACAGATCCTTCGGAAGCCGCGATGATGAGAGGATCCACAGAAAGAATCTCGCCCGGCGTTCCGGAGAGTTCGGAACAGGAAGCGGATCTTACTTTGACTCTCTTGCCGCCGCAAACAAAAACGGCATTCGGCCACATGGAAAGACCGCGGACCTTATTGACGATTTCGGAGGAAGAATTATCAAAGCTGAAAGTTCCCTCTGATTTTTCTATGGGCGGAGCATAGGTAGCCTGATCATTGTCCTGGGCCGTGAAAACGGCAGAACCGTTTTCCAGTGCTCCTATCACTTCGTCAAGAAAAGGACCGGAAAGTTTGCCCATTCTGGCAAAAACAGAATCCGCATTATCATCTTCGGACAGTTCCACCGGAAGAACGGAAATGATGTCTCCGGTATCCATGCCCGCATTCATTTTCATCGCAGTAAGTCCGGTCTTGATGTCACCGGCCATGAGGCTTCGCTGAATGGGCGCAGAGCCTCTGTGTTTCGGGAGCAGCGACCCGTGAATATTGATGCAGCCGTATCTGGGGATGTCAAGGCATTCCTGAGGAAGAATACGTCCATAGGCAATTACTGCAATCAGATCAGGGGCAAGTTCTCTGATCTGTTCGGTAGCAATTCCATTTTTAAATCCCCTTGGCTGATATACCGGTATCCCTTTTGACAGTGCCAACTGCTTTACGGGTGGCGGTGTAAGGATCTGCTTTCTGCCTACGGGTTTATCAGGCTGGCAGAAAACTGCAGCAACTTCATGGTGTTGACATATATATTCAAGACAGTCTGCCGCAATCTGGGGCGTGCCCATAAAAACGATCCGCATTACTGATCCTCGTAAATATCGTCCTCATCGAGGACTTCATCTGCAAGATCGATAAACAGAACGCCGTCGAGATGATCTATCTCGTGAAGAGAAGCTCTGGCTTCCATGCCTTCAAGATCAAGAGTAAACTCTTTGCCGTTCCTGTCCTGAGCCTTGACTGTAACATACTTTGAACGCTCAAGCCACGCCCTCTCTCCTGGAATGGAGAGGCAGCCTTCATATGCTCCTTCAGTCTCTGCAGACTGTTTAAGAACAACAGGGTTTACGAGTTCAACATACTCTCCGTTGTTTCTAACAATGATGACCATTCTTCTCAGAATACCGACCTGAGGTCCTGCAAGCCCCAGTCCCTGAGCATCTTTCAGCGTTTCCTTCATATCATCAAGAATTCCGCCGATCCTGGAATTGAACTCCGTAACAGGTCTGCTCTTCTTTCTGAGCGTTGCGTCGTCTTTTACGTTGTCGAGTATCTTTCTAAGTGCCATTTTGTTTCTCCTGTCTATTCCGATGAGTTTGAAAAATCTACATATATCCTTGTCTTATCCGAGGAGTACATATTTTTATATCGATACAGACACTCCTCGAGAATATCCCTGAATTTCTGATCTCCTCTGCTTTTCAGAACAAGCCGCCATCTGTAGGAGCCGTTGACAACGGCAACCCTCATGGGGGAAGGCCCCATAACCCTGAGAGGAACATCTTTATGTGAAGAAAATGCCTGCGATAACAAATCTGAGAAGCGGTCAGCAGTTCTTTTTCCTTCGCTCTCCTTTGCTGCACTGAAGCAGACGGAGCACATAAAGCAGAAAGGCGGATAAAGATGAGCTTTTCTCAGTATGATCTCATTTTCAAAGAAAGACCTGTAATCCTGATTCGCGGCAAGCTTGATGATTGGATTGTATGGATCTACCGTCTGAATGACGGCTTCCCCCTTTTTATTTCCTCTTCCGCTTCTTCCAACTACCTGTGTCAGCATGTCGAAGGTCCTCTCAAAGGCCTTATAAGAAGGCATCATGAGCATGGAATCCACGCTCAGTACACCGACAAGAGTCACATTTGGGAAATCAAGGCCCTTGGCTATCATCTGAGTACCGATGATTATATCATATTTTCCGTTTCTGAAGTCTCTTAGGCTTTCGACCAGAGAATTTTTTCTGGAAACAGAATCAAGGTCGATTCGGAGCGTTCTGGCATCGGGAAATTTTTCATTGAGTTCTTCCTCAATTTTCTCAGTTCCGATGCCGGTGTGTCTCATTTCTCCGCCGCAGTCGGGGCACTTCAGCACTGCCGGAAGCACCTTGCCGCAGTAGTGGCATCTGTGTGTATTATCCTGCTTATGCCATACCATAGGCATGGAACAGCTGTCGCACATGACAACCTTTTTGCACTGACGGCAGATCGTGACCGTCCTGTATCCACGTCTGTTGAGAAGAAGAATGCTCTGTTCGCGGCTATCAAGTCTCTTGCGGATTTTGAGGAAAAGTTCCGAACCGATGGAACCTGTATTGCCTTCAATCAGTTCCTGTCTCATGTCGCAGATGTTGACTTCAGGCAAAGGCATGTTTCCGTATCTCTGTGTCAGAGATACAAGATTGTATCTATTCTTTACAGCTCTGTAATAAGATTCAACGGAAGGCGTAGCGGAAGAAAGAAGCAGTCTGCCTCCGGATTTCTTTACTCGCATGGAAGCAACTGAAAGTGCTTTATATCGCGGAGCCTGGTCCGAAGTATAAGTTTCTTCCTGTTCCTCATCTATAATGATGAGTCCGATATTGGAAAGAGGTGCAAAAACAGCACTTCTTGTACCGACAACCACATCATAACAGCCGTCCTTGATCTTTTTCCACTGAAGGGTACGTTCAGTATCCGAAAGCGAACTATGAATAATTCCGACTCTGCCGCGGAAATGATTCTGAAGCCTTCCGATCATCTGTGTAGCCAGTGCAATTTCAGGGACAAGAAGAATCGCTCCTTTTCCCTGTGAAACGATATGTTCCACGATTTTGATGAAGATCAGCGTCTTGCCGCTCGATGTTACTCCGTGAAGCAGGGTCGTATCATTGGTTCCGTGTTCAAAAGAATCGAGGATTTCATCATACGCCTTCTGCTGAGCGGCGGAGAGAACGATTTCCGTGTGACCGACGTCCGGATCTGAATAATCAATGATTTCTTCTTTCCAGCGGCTTTCTTTGATTACAAGCCCCTTCTCTGCCAGGCGTAAAACCGTTTCCCTTGAAGCGCCGATTCCCGAACAGATCTCAGTAAAAGTGTGAGGCTCTGCTAAATACTCCAGGATTTCCCTCTGTCTCTTTGTGACCTTGTTTTCTGTCCAACCTTCCGCAGATCTGTATACCATTTCGGTATGCGCTTCACTGAACATCTGGATAGAGCCGAACTCGGAATCCGGAACAAGCCTTATATTTTTGGGCAGGACAGTCTTTACCGCATCGTAATAAGTGCAGAAGGTAGACTTCTTGAGGAAATGGATCAATTCTACCATCTCTCCTGTTATTTCGGGCGTTCCCTTTTCCGAGTCAGAAATGTATTTGTAATCAGGAGAAGGATCGCATGCGCCGAGAACAATTCCCATTCTCGGTTTACCTTTTCCAAAGGGGACGAGCACCCTTGATCCAATCTGGACCACATCTTTGAGATCGTCTGGTACATTATAGGAATAAAGTTTGTCAAACTGAAAAGCGGCGTTGTCCACCGCTACTTGTATACCGGCAAACAAAACGCCACCCCCATTCAAATATTAATGATGTTTCAGCCGATCTTATCCTCGGAATTTTCGCCTTCCTGAACCTTGTACTTATTCTTTGCAAATTCATCAATAGCAATATTTACAGGTTTGTCCTCAAGAGGCTCTCCTGTTGCTTCTGCATTGGAGACAAGATCGCGAGCGCGCTTTGCAATCGCAATAACAATGCTGTAAGTGCTGTCTGACTCCTTTATTAATTTCATGATCTTCGGTTTGTACATATCAAATTCCTTTCTTACTCTGCCATTTGTCTATTGCAGTAGATATCTGTTTAACACAATCATTGAGATCCGCATTGATGAACTGCATATCGTAGTTCTCTGCACAGGAGATCTCGTCCTGAGCGATGCGGAGTCTCTTCCTGATGTCTTCTTCGGAATTAAGGCCGCGGTCTCTGATTCTTCTCTCCAGTTCTTCCAGAGAAGGAGGAAGAAGAAAAGCGAGCATGCAGCCGGGATAAGCCTTTTTAACATTTGCTCCGCCATGGACATCAATTACCATTATAACAGTTTTGCCCGTGGAAAGCATCTTTTCGAGTTCGTCCTTGGGCGTACCGTAAATATTTCCAGCATACTCGTTATATTCCAGGACTCTGCCCGCCTCCAGTCTCGTGCGGAAATCTTCCTTGGTTATGAAATAATAATTTACGCCGTCTTTCTCTCCCTCTCTGGGCGATCTCGTCGTAAAAGATATGCTGTTAGTTATATCTTTTCTGATCTTTTTCAGTTCTTTAAGGACCGTGTCCTTGCCGCACCCGGAAGGACCGGAAAGAACCACAAGTTTTTTCTCATTCACCATCTACGTCATCCTCGCCATCGTTTCCGTCCATTCTTCCCGCGACCGTATCCGGCATTAAAGCGGAAAGAATCACATGATCGGAATCAGTTATAATCACAGCTCTTGTCCTTCGGCCGTAAGTTGCGTCAATGCAGGTGCCTGCATCCTTGGAGTCCTGAATGATTCTCTTGATCGGAGCAGAATCCGGAGACACGATTGCGATGATCTTGTCCGAAGAAACGACATTTCCGAAGCCAATATTGATAAGTTTCATCCATTCACCTTACTCTATATTCTGGATCTGCTCTCTGATCTTTTCAGCCTCGCTCTTCAGATCGACAACATAATTTGTAATCTCAAGATCCTGTGCCTTAGAACCTGTCGTGTTGATCTCGCGGTTAATCTCCTGCACAAGGAAATCAAGTTTTCTTCCGACAGGACCGCCGTCGGCAATAATCTTTCTGAAGTGATCGATGTGAGCATGCAGTCTGACGGTTTCCTCATCTACGGCTGTATGATCTGCGTATATTGCGGCTTCTTCCAGGATTTTGTTTTCATCAATACCGGAAGTTCCGAGAACCTCGAGCATTTTGTCAGTAAGCTTTTTTCTGTATTCTTCAAGTCTGGGAGCTGATTTCTCCTCTACAAGGCATACCAGTTTTTCAATGTTGCAGAGTTTCTCAAGACAATCCTCGGCCATTCTGGCTCCTTCGGTCGCCCTCATGGAATTGAAATTGTCAGCAGCCGCTGTCACAACCTGCTTTACTGCCTGCCAGACACTCTCCTCATCCGGGACATCATGAGCAACATTCAGGACTTCCTGAAATCTTGAAAGAGAAAGAGCATTAATGCTGCTTTCCGTTCCAAGTGTTTCATCAATGGCCTTAAGAGCTTCATAATAGCCCTTTGCAGCAGACAGATTCGGTGTAACTGTAACGGTGTCACCTGCAGGTCTCTCATAAGTTATGAAAACATCAACCTTACCGCGGTTGATCCTGCTCTGCATTTCAGATTTGATCTTGTCCTCACAGAAACCGATGCTTCTCGGAAGACGGATATTAAGATCAAGGAATCTGTTGTTTACTGCCTTGATTTCGACTGTAATGTCGGCCTCGCCGATGTGCATGATGGAACGGCCATAGCCGGTCATACTGTTAATCATGTCTAATCTCCTGAACCCAAATTTAACTAGATATAATTTTAATCATTTTTAATGCAAGGTCAACATACAGAAAAAACGGCGCAGATCAAATCTGCGCCGTTCTGTTTATCATACAGGCATTACCTTGTTTGTCTTATCAAGATGGTCTGCATCGATTGCAAGCTGCTTTGCTCTTCTCTTTTCAAAGAACTTTGTAGCAACCTGCGGGAACTGAGCATAGCTCAGAACATCCTCATCACATGTTGCATAAGCCTTGCACTCTTCACGAAGCTTATCCATCTCCGGCTGAAGCAGATCTGCGGGACGGCATGTGATCGGTTCCTCATCTCCGATGATCTTCTTCTGGAACTCAGGATCGATGGGAGCAGGTGTTCTTCCATACTGTCCGCGGACAAGTCCCTTGAATTCCTTCGTCACCATCTTGTAGCGTTCTCCGAGGATGACATTGAATACAGCCTGTGTACCGACAATCTGTGAAGAAGGTGTAACAAGAGGAGGATATCCGGCATCTGCACGTACTCTCGGCACTTCTGCAAGTACCTCTTCGAGTTTGTCTTCCTTACCGGCATCTTTAAGCTGCTTGATCAGGTTGGAGAGCATACCGCCCGGTACCTGATAAAGAAGTGTATTGGCGTCAACACCAAGCACCTTGTGCGTGATCTGTCCGTTATCAACATACTTCTGACGAAGCTTTGCAAAATACTCTCGTACTTCGTTAAGAGCCTTGAGATCAAGACCGGTATCATATTCGGTACCCTTCAAAGCTGCGACAAGAGATTCCGTAGCCATGTGAGAAGTACCCATGGCAAGAGGAGAAATTGCTGTATCAATGATATCAGCGCCAGCTTCAATTCCCTTAAGTATGGACATGGAAGCAAGTCCGGAGGTGTAATGAGAATGAATGTCGATCGGAACGGAGACCGTCTCCTTAAGTTTCTTTATAAGATCATAGCTTGCATAAGGAGTAAGAAGACCGGCCATGTCCTTCACGCAGATGGAATCAGCACCCATATCCTCAAGCTGTTTCGCATAGTGTGCAAAATACTCGATGTCATGAACAGGGCTGACTGTATAAGAAATTGCTCCCTGGACATGTGCTCCCTCTTTCTTGGCAGCCTTAATGGCTGTTTCAAGGTTTCTGGGATCGTTGAGAGCATCAAAGATTCTCATAATATCGATGCCATTCGCGACCGTCTTCTGGACAAAATATTCAAGAACATCGTCCGCATAATGACGATAGCCAAGCATGTTCTGTCCGCGGAAGAGCATCTGAAGTTTGGAATTGGGAAGATTCTTTCTGAGGATTCTGAGTCTTTCCCAGGGGTCCTCATCAAGGAAACGGAGGCAGCTGTCAAAAGTTGCACCGCCCCAGCACTCAATGGCGTTGTAGCCGATCTTATCCATAACAGGAAGAATCGGAAGCATCTCATCGAGTCTCATACGTGTGGCAATCAGAGACTGGTGTGCGTCTCTGAGCACAAGCTCATTAATCTTTATCTTAGCCATTTCAAGCCTCCGTCATCAGCCGACAACGACAAGAGTGTCACCGGCATTAACAGTATCGCCTTTAGCTACTCCGACACCTGTAATTGTACCGTCCTTGGGAGAAACGATATCATTCTCCATTTTCATGGACTCGAGAACAACAAGCTTCTGGTCTTTCTTTACAACATCGCCTACCTTGACTGCCACCTCAACAACGTTGCCGGGCATCGGGGCTCCTACCTTTGTACCATCAGCAGGAAGTGCTGCGGGTGCAGGCTGAGCTGCAGGAGCAGGTGATGCTGCGGGTGCGGGCTGAGCCGCGGGTGCAGGTGCTGCTGCAGGTGCGGATACTGAGGAACCGGCTTCCTCAACAGCAACGTCATAAGTGACTCCATTAACAGTGATATTAAAACGTTTCATTATCGTAATCTCCAATCAAATTATTTTCAGTAAGGCAGAACACCGTGTTTTTTGGGAAGATTCGTTACTCTCTTGGAAGCAAGCATATCCAGCGTCTCGGAAAGAACTGCCCTTGTCTCCTCAGGCTTGATGATCCTGTCTACAATTCCTTCGTCGAGAGCCTTTGCTGCGGAAGCTTCCGTCTTAGCGTAATCAGCTGCAAGCTTTTCAATCTGATCAGCTGATTCGATCTTTTCGGGCCAGAGGACTGCGACTGCCGCCTTAGGTTCGAGAGCACTGATCACGGCATTGTCAAATGCGAAGCACATATCCGCACCGGCATTCTTGCCGCAGAATACGGAGAAAACAGAACCGATGGCACTGCCTGTAATGACTGTTACCTTCGGAGTTGTCGCCTCAGCGAGCGTGTGAGCGAGAATTGCCGCATTCTTGATTCCGCCGCTGACATCATTCTTGATGGACTGAAGGAAACCTTCACTGTCAAGAAGCGTTACAACCGGAATGCTGAAAGAATCACAGAACTGAACGAAATTAGCGATCTTGGATGTATCGCCTCTGCAGGGAGTGCCGTGAACTCTGACAACACCGACGGTGTTGCCGTTGAGTGTTCCGAGGAATACATGGGAAGAAAGACCCTTATCCGCATAAAGCTGAACAAGGCTGTCCTTATCGAATGTAGCCCTTACAATACACTCTGTGCAGGGTGTATCAGGCATTTCGTAATCATTAAGCGGAGCAGCTTCCAGGTTATTCTCGGGAAGCATACCGGCAATCTTGCGGACGGATGCAAAGAGGTTCTCTTCCCCATCGCAGATCACTGCAGCAAGATTCTTTCTCTTTTCCGCAGTCTTTTCATCCAGTTTGCCATTCTTTGCGTTATCAACAAAATCAGAAGTTAGGAAGAATTCCGCATCTTTCTCCATGACGATAAGATCGGCAAGAGAAGCACAGATTGACTCAAAGCCACCGCAGGTACCGGCAACAACCGCAATCTGAGGAACAACGCCAGAAATTCTGGAACACTGTCCGAGGATCTCAGAGCACGCCTTAAGGGAGTCCATGCCTTCCTTCAGTCTGACACCTTCACTGTCAAATACAGAAATTACAGGTGAACCGGTCTTCGCAGCAAGGTCATAAACTTTTGAAAGCTTACGAGCTGAAGAAGCACCAAATCCACCGCAT
>R06__coassemble_499_pt1 | contig 14441 bp, 19 predicted proteins | sample R06__metabat2_low_PE_050 | metagenome-assembled genome bin R06 | reverse complement strand
GATCTATATGACGTATTTCCACATCAAGACCTTCCTGAAGGAAAAAGCCTTTTTAGGCTCGCTGGTAATTATATACCTCATGGCTGCCACAGCGGAAAAAGGTACAGTCGGCATGAGTCCGGCTTTTTCCGAACAGCTGCTGCAAAGCCAGCTTCCCGTGTTCAGGTCAAAGGTTACCATGTCGCTTTCATATTCTCCGCACTGGGAACAGCACAGAACATCCGGCATATATCCCGAAAGCGTCATGAGCGTCAATTCAAATACGGCCTTCACCTGCCATAGCGGTTTTGCAGCGGAATCCAGCAGATAGAGAGAATTGAGCATGAGTTTCAGATATTCGGAAGAATCCTCATCCGTCGGTGCAAGTAGCTTGAGCAGCTCGCAGAAATAGACGGCGAGAGAATAGGCCTGAGCATCCGAATAAAGATGAATGAACCGCCGCTCCAGCTCGGCTTCGGTGACAGTATACATGGTTTTCCCGGAGGCCAGTTCGAAATTCGAATACGAAAGAACGGAAGTGCCTGCCGTCAGACGGCCGTTTGCTTTCATGGAACCTCTTGCATATGCCGTTATAAGTCCGTTTTCGGTAAGAATCGTAATCACACGGTCTGCTTCTCCGGTCTTCACTTCCCAGATTACGATGCCGTCAGCAGTCGTTTTCAAATCAATAGCCCATGTCTTTCAGGTCGCTGTCTTTGTTTCTCCAGTCGTTTCTGACCTTTACCCAGCACTGAAGATTGACTCTGCAGTCAAGGAAATCCTCTATTTTCATTCTCGCTTCGGAACCGATTTTTTTCAGCATGGAGCCTTTTTTGCCGATGATCATGCCTTTATGGCTCTCTCTTTCGCAGTAGATATTGGCGTCAATATCGATGAGGTTCCGGTCTTCCCTCTCCTTGAAACTGATGACTTCCACCGCACATCCGTGAGGCAGCTCATCCCTGAGGTTATAAAGAAGCCTTTCTCTGATCAGTTCAGCCACGACATATTTCTCCGGCATGTCTGTCAGAGTGTCATCCGGGAAGTAATGGGGGCCTTCCTGAGCAAATACCTTCAGTTTTGATTTCAGTTCGTCGATGTTGGAACCGTTCAGGGCGCTGATACAGCAGCTGTCGGCAAATTCGTGTGCTGCTGTCAGAGAACTGCGGCATTCCTCCGCTTTTTCTTCCGGAACTGTATCGCATTTGTTGATGCACAGAACGATCGGCACCTCTTTTTCACCAAGTTCACTGAGAAGCTTGTTTTCCTGTTCCGTAAATTCCGTCTTCGGGAAAGTAAGGAAAAGAGCGCAGTCGACATCGGAATAGGACTCCCTGACGGTTTTTACCAGATGTTCATCCAATTTGGTCTTGGGCTTGTGGAAGCCGGGAGTATCCAGAAAGACGTACTGTATCTCGTCTTCGGTCAGTACGCCCGTGATTTTATTTCTTGTGGTTTCTGCTTTCGGAGAAATGATGGCCAGGTCAAATCCGATCAGCTTGTTGAGCAGAGTGGATTTTCCCATGTTGGGCATTCCCACGATGGAACAGAAAAGGTTTTTTTCGCTCATAAAAATCTCCAAATAGTCAAAATGCGCCTCGACAGATGGAATCTGTTAAGGCGTAGTTGTTTATAAAACGTATGATGTTCCTCTGGGGAGGCCAAGCTGATTCAGGACGCCTTCTTCTCTTTCACGCATGCGTACCTGTTCGAGACCGCCGTTCTCATGGTCGTATCCGAGAAGATGAAGCATGGAATGAACGGTAAGATATGCCATTTCTCTTTCAAAGCTGTGTCCGTACTCTTCAGCCTGTGCGACCGCATGTTCAACCGAGATGACGATGTCGCCGATCGCTACTCTTCCGGTTTCGGGAGATGCTTTGTATTCTTCTCCTTTATTGAACTGAGGGAAGGAAAGAACATCGGTGGACCTGTCGACATTCCTGTACTGTTTGTTCAGTGAGTGGATTTCCTCATCATCCACAAAAGAAACGCTTATTTCAGCCGGTTTATCGAAATTCTCATACTGAAGGACGGCTTTACAGGCTCTTCGTACAAGGAGTCTTGTGCCGCTTGGAATTTTGACTTTCTTCTGTCTGTCATCGATAAATACTTTTGTGAGAGATGTGTTCATTTGTAATGCCTCTTTTTGTCGCTCTGACCGGAAGGCTGCTTATTCTTTTCATAAGCATTGACAATCTCGGTCACCAATCTGTTTCGTACAATGTCCCGCTGGGTGAATCTGTGTATGACGATGCCGTCGATATTATTTAAAATCCTGGTAGCTTCTATCAATCCGCTCTTTTTGCCTTCAGGAAGATCAATCTGAGTGATGTCTCCGTTGACGACCATCTTAGAGCCGTTTCCGAGTCTCGTAAGGAACATCTTCATCTGTTCGCCGGTCGTGTTCTGCGCCTCATCCAGAATGACAAAGGCGTTGTCCAGAGTTCTTCCTCTCATATAAGCAAGAGGAGCAACTTCAATGATGCCTTTTTCCACCTGTTTTTCAAAGACTTCAGGTCCCATCGTGTCAAACAGGGCGTCATACAGAGGACGAAGATAAGGATCTATCTTGGTCTGCAGGTCGCCCGGCAGGAAACCGAGTTTTTCGCCTGCTTCCACTGCGGGACGTGTAAGGATGATTCTGTTGACTTCATGGTTCTTGAGAGAATTTACTGCCATGACGACGGAAAGATATGTTTTTCCTGTACCGGCGGGGCCGATTCCGAAAACAATGCTGTTGGTTTTGATCGCCTCTATGTATTTCTTCTGTCCGACGGTCTTGGCCTTGATGGGTTTTCCCTTCGAATTAATGAGAAGACATTCACCGTTAAGAGAAGCGAGAGCTTCTTTTTCTCCGGCTTTGATCATGTTAATGCAGTATCTGGTCGACTGTTCGTCAAGAGTACCGCCTGCAGAAAGAATAGACTGCATCTGGTCAGCTGCCTGGACACAGGCTCTGACGTTTTCATCGTCGCCGCTGATCACGATCTGCTGTCCCCTGCCGGTGATTTCAACCAGGAATTCTCTCTCCAGAAGCCGGAGATTCGAGTCTAATGCCCCAGAAAAGGAAGATGCTTTTTCTATTGTCCCTAAATCGATCTCTAATCTGAGCATAGTCCACCCCATTTAATTTTCTAGAGTATAGCATAAATTTGTTGAAAGTATACACATGTCTTGCAAAAATTAGGACAGATTGTATAATCACTCTTGGAAAGTGAGAGGAATGCCATGAGAAAAATCACTCTTTTCAACAAACATGTTACTCCGGCCTGCCGTTACTGCGAGTTCGGGAAAAAAACCGGCGATATGGCCGTAGTATGTGAAAAGCGAGGAGTTGTTTCCCCTTACTTCAGATGCCTGAAATTCCGATATGACCCGATCAAGAGAGAACCCAAAAGGAACGACATCTCCGGCGAGTTTACTCCGGAACAGTTCGAACTATGATAACCATAACAGCACAATAAAAGGGACTGCAGATGCAGTCCCTTTTATGTTTATTCGTTGATGCTGAGGTATCCGAAATCATTGAGAGAGTAAATCGAAGAACCCTGTACGGTATGGGTGATCAGATAGTCATACCATTTCTGATATCCGGTATAGGAAAAATGCACTCCGTCTGGAGCTGCGTAGTCGGAAGAAAGATAACCGTCGCTGGTCGCGAAAGCGGCGTTGATATCGAGAAAATAGATTCCGAGACGGATGGCGATCTCTTTCAGATCCGCATTATATTCGTCGATCTTTTCCTTGGAAACGGAATCCGTAGCCATATCATGATCATAGGTGATCGGCGGAATCGACTGGACGATGATCATCATGTCCGGGTTGGCGTTGATCAGGGCAATCAGAAACTCTTCATAGCATTCTGCCTGATAGGAGGCTGTCGAATAATTGATGCCGTTTGTACCGAGCATGATATAAAGCTTTTTAGGCTTGTAGTAATTGACTGCTTCGAGCATTGTCAGATCTTCGCCGGAGCCTGTAGTCGTAAATGTATTTGTAAGCGCGGAAGAAGGGCTGACACCTACTTTGTAAATGGCATTGAAGCCTTCAAAGACGTCATAGATCTTAAAACCAGATGTGATGGAGTCACCGATGAACAGCGCATCCGAGAAATAATCCCGGTCAACAGGGGCTGACTGGCCGATTTCCATGCCGGTCCCCTGCTTTTCGGAAGCATAGTCCACTTCTCCGGTTACTTCGGTAACGGACATTTCCCTGGCGGAGTCCGGGTCAGAAAGCCGGAAGGCCGAACGGTGAATGCTCTGAACATATAATTCCAGGTAAAGGGAAACGCCGAACAATAACAGCGGCAAGATCAGCAGCCAGAAGCTTTTCAGAAAAGCTGTGCCGCAGCTCTCTTTTTCATATGTTGCTTCCCGTCTCATGTTTCTCCTTTATGAAGAAAGATGTTGTGAATTCAAAAAAGTCGGGATAAACCCGACTTTGGAGCTGGTGGCCGGAATCGAACCGGCGACCTGTTCATTACGAGTGAACCGCTCTGCCGACTGAGCCACACCAGCATTTCAGCCCCAATATAATATCAGACTTTGCGGAGATAGTCAACGAAGATCATAGGACTGCCTGATGATTTTGACATTCGACTTACTGTTATGATATTATCAAGCTTACGCCTATAAAGTATCGACGATATCTGTTTATATATTACATTTTTGAAATATAGAGGCTTCATCATGGCTCTTAAAAATAAACTCGAATCGATCAATGACGGTGAAACTGCCCTGAGAGGTTCCGGCATCGCTCTGCTTCTTCTGCTGAGCCTTCTTTTTGAATGCGAAGGCAAAAGCTACGTTTTTGTTCTCGGCATCATATTCGCTGTCGTGTCGGCGCTCTGTATCACCTATGCCAGCAGATGCCATACCCTTCAGGTACAGCTCGAAAGACTGGTCATGCCGCTTCTTGTGGTGGCAGGTCTTGCGTTCATGCTGGTGATTCCTATCACTGCGGACGAGCTTCCGGTTCCCGGTTTTGCAACCTACGGCGACGGAGACACTTTTGCGAGGATTTTCTCCCTGCCCAGTTTCTGGCTGGCAAAATTATTTGGAGCAGGACTTGAGGCTAGCTGCTATTTCGCAAGATTTTTCAATCTTATCTGCTGCAGTTTCCTGATTGCTTTCTCCATTTATGCCATTCCCTACTTGAAATCGTTCATTGCGGTGATTGGATTTATTGCTGCCTCCATCCCGATCATATCGAAATCTTCTACTACGGGAACCACCCTTGTTTTTTCCATGCTTTTTATTTCACTGGCGCTCAGGAGCGCTTTTACCAAAGAAGGATATATCCTTTCCCTGAGACTCAGGGTGCTTCTCGTCTTCAGCGCTTTCCTTATGATCGTGTGCAACATTTCCTGTCTCCCTTTCGCAGTGCTGGTATTTATGATTCCGGCTTCCAGATTCGGAAATAAGAAACAGCTGGCTGCGGCCGTCGGCTCAATGGCCGTTCTGATCATTGCCGCTGTTGTTCTCTGGATTGCTTATGCGCCGATTGCCACACCTTCTCCCGTGGCAGAAGCCAGCAGAACCGCTCAGCTTGTATATATTCTTTCCAATCCTGCTACTTTCATCATGACATTTCTCAGAACGCTGATGATAGAAGGAAACCGTCTGCTTCTTGAAGTCATCGGTTCAGTACCGGTTTCGGCGGAATCCTCTTTCTCTCTTCCCTGGCCTTTCATATCTACGAACATCCTGTCTCTGATCTATGTCATATATTTTGATTCGGGCATTTCGCCGAAGAGAAAATACAGTATCAGGACCTGTGCTTTCGGTGTTTTCTGCTATATCTTCGCTATTTTTACAACTTACTATATGTCAAAAACGGTGGTGGCAGCCTCGACAATATCCGGCCTTACCGGAAGCCTTCTACTACCCGTACTGCTTCCTTCCGCCATATTCATCAAACGCATGCTTCGTCATCCGGCTGCAGAACAGAAAAACTGCAGTATTGCGCTTTTGTTTGTAGTCATGTGTGATATCGCGGCAGCTTTAAGCCTGTATTTTGCAATTCACTGATTCAATTTAAGATTGTGCCCGCAGCGTTCGGAGAGAACGCTGTGGGCTTTTTTTATACAAAAAACAGCTGAAAGAACTAAGAATACTGTGTAAGTATACAAATGTGGCACAAAAGGAGTTTTGCCTGTTCACTTTAGCGTGATAAAGTGATAAAGTGATAAAGCAAACTGGAGGATAAACATGAGCAACATGAAGAACAAATCCGTTGACAGACTGTTTGAGGTAATCCTCGGACTGAAAGACGTCGACGAATGCTACAGCTTTTTTGAAGATATATGCACGATCAAAGAACTGCAGGATCTTTCTCAGCGGCTGGATACGGCAATTGCCCTTTCCGAAGGGAAAAACTACCAGACGATCTGTTCGGAAATCGGGGTCAGCACGGCTACGATCGGAAGGGTCAGCAGATGCCTGAATTATGGTGCCGGCGGATATAAAACGGCTATCAAGCGCCTGAAGGAGAAAACAGATGACACCAAAGACTGACAGACTTTCCGATACGGAAAACAGACTGTGTTCCCTTTATTCCGGATGTGGTTATTCCAGATTCAGGATGGGTAAATTCGAGGAATATGATCTCTACAGCCGGAATAAGGATTTTCTGGTTTCCGATAACGTCATTACGTTTACAGATACCAACGGAAAACTGATGGCACTGAAACCGGACGTCACGCTTTCCATCATTAAGAACAGCAGGGATTATCCGGATATCGTTCAGAAAGTCTTCTATAACGAGAAAGTCTACAGGGTAGCCAAAGGATCCAACGGATTCAGAGAAATCAATCAGATCGGTCTTGAGGCTTTCGGAGATATCGACGACTACAGTATCTTTGAAGTCGTCAGCCTTGCGGCAGGAACACTGGAAAGCATTTCAGACGAGTACATGCTTGATGTTTCCAATCTTTCTGTTCTGACCGATATATTGAATGAGGAGGATATTTCTTCCGCATCGAAATATGAGATCCTGGAATGCATCGGCAATAAGAACCTCCATGAAATGAAGGAACTCTGCGCCGTATCGGGTGTTTCCGATAAGAATACGGAACTTCTGATGAAACTGGCCCAGCTTCACGGAAAACCGGAAACGGTCCTCCCCGAGTTAAGGAAGCTTCTTCCCGGAAATCCCGGAATCGGACAGCTTGAGAGAATTCTGGAGCCGCTCGAAGGAAAGAAAACAGAAATCGATTTCTCCGTTATCGGCGATACGCATTATTACAACGGGATCGTTTTCAAGGGATTTATCGGCGGGATACCAGACAGCGTGGTTTCCGGCGGCCAGTATGACAACCTGATGCTCAGAATGAAACGGAAATCCAAGGCAGTCGGTTTTGCGGTATATGTCGATCTTCTGGAAGAACTTGAGAGCTACACCGAAGAATACGATGTCGATACCGTGGTCCTATATGATGACAGTTCTTCTATTTCGGAAATCAGCAGGAAAATAAAAAGTCTGAATGCACAGGGACTTTCGGCGATCGCAGTCAAAAGGATCCCTTCAAAACTGAGATACAGGCAGACGGTCAGAACAGAAAGTGAGTGCAGTTGATTTGGATACCTATCTTAATATTGCCCTTCCCAAAGGAAGACTTGGCGAAAAAGTATACGGGATGTTCGAAAAAGCCGGATTTGAATGTCCTTCCATTAAGGAAAACAACCGTAAGCTGATCTTTGAAAACGAAGAAAAGAAGGTCAGGTATTTCTGGGTAAAGCCGTCTGATGTCGCCATTTATGTTGAAAGAGGCGCAGCGGATATCGGGGTTGCCGGCAAGGATATTATTCTTGAGTATGAACCGGATGTTTATGAATTCCTCGATCTAGGCATCGGCAAATGCAGAATGTGCGTTGCGGCGAAAAAAGAATTCAGAGACAACCCTTCCAGGAAACTGAAGGTAGCTACAAAGTTTTCAAATATTGCCCGGACCTATTACAGTTCCATAGGCAGGGACATCGACATTATTCACCTGAATGGTTCAATTGAAATAGCTCCCATCCTCAGTCTTTCGGATGTGATCGTAGATCTCGTTGAAACCGGAAGGACGCTTAAGGAAAACAACCTTGAAGTAAAGGAAGAGATTCTTCCGATCAGTGCAAGACTCATAGCCAACAAGGCAAACTATAAATTCAAAAACAGTCAGATTGACAGAATCGTGGACGAGCTTTCTCGTCAGCTGGAGGCATAAGATGATCAGAATTCTGAAATATGGTGAAGTTGAAAATAAGGACATATTTGCACGTTCCCAGTCCGCTGTAAATGTACAGGACATCGTGTCCGACATCATCAGGGATGTAAAGGAAAACGGAGATGAGGCCCTGTATCGATACAGCGAGAAGTTCGATAAGGTAAAACTGGATTCCCTGGTCGTATCCGACGAGGAAACGGAAGAAGCATTTGCTGCGGTTGAACCCGAATTCCTAGAGATTCTGAAGGAAGCAGCAGCCAATATCCGGAAATTTCACCAGCATCAGGTGAGAAACAGCTTCATTATCAGCGATACCGACGGTATCGTGCTCGGACAGAAAATCATACCGATTGAAAAAGTCGGCCTGTATGTTCCGGGCGGCACGGCTGCCTATCCTTCCACCGTTCTCATGGATTCCATTCCCGCAAAGATTGCCGGATGCAAAGAGATTGCTATCGTAACTCCCCCGCTGAAAAACGGAAAAGTAAATCCGGTCATCGTAGCAGCTGCAAAGATTGCCGGAGTTGACCGAATTTATAAGACCGGCGGTGCACAGGCTGTAGCGGCACTTGCCTACGGAACGGAAACGATCCCAAGAGTCGATAAGATTGTCGGACCCGGAAATGCCTTTGTGGCGGAAGCCAAGAAACAGGTCTTCGGAAAAGTCGCCATCGATATGATTGCAGGACCGAGCGAGATCCTTGTCATAGCGGATGAGAAAACAAATCCCGTTTTTGCGGCTGCCGATATGCTGAGCCAGGCAGAACATGACAAGATGGCAAGTGCGGTCATGATCACAAATTCCATGGAACTGGCAGAAAAAGTACGCGACGAGATCGAGGTTCAGGTCAGACAGCTCGAGAGATGCGAGATCGCTTCCGCTTCCATTGATAATAACGGAAAGATCATCGTTGTCGAGGACCTTTCTCAGGCTTTGGATGTCGCTAACGAGCTTGCTCCGGAACATCTCGAACTCTGTGTGGACAGTCCTTTTGATTATCTCGACAAGGTCAAGAACGCCGGTTCGGTTTTCCTTGGAAGAAACTGTCCGGAAGCGCTCGGCGATTATTTTGCGGGACCCAACCACACTCTTCCCACTGGCGGCACGGCAAGGTTCTCCAATCCTCTGTCGGTAGATGATTTCATCAAGAAAACGCAGTACAGCTACTATACAAAAGAAGCACTGGATAAGGTGGCGGATAAGATCGCATATTTTGCCAAAAAAGAGGGACTTACAGGACACGCCAAGAGCGCAGTGATCAGATCGAAGGAAGAGAAATGAGCAGATTTTTTTCAGATAAATATAAAGAACTGGTACCCTATGTTCCCGGAGAACAGCCCAAGACCAGAAAGTATATCAAGCTAAATACCAATGAGAGCCCTTTCCCTCCCTCTCCCAGGGCTGTGAAAATGGCGGCAGAGGCAGCGGAAAGCCTTGAGCTTTATTCGGATCCGGACTGCAGGGATCTCGTCAAAAAGGCAGCAGAACATTTCGGCGTAAAGCCGTCCGAAGTTATCATGACCAACGGTTCGGACGAAGTACTGAATTTTTCTTTTATGGCCTTCTGTGATGCGAAACATCCGGCAGTATTTCCCGATATTACATATGGCTTTTATCCCGTATTTGCCCAGATCAACAATGTACCTTACGAGGAGATCCCTCTTAAGGATGATTTCTCCATTGATATTGAGGATTATGTAGGCATAAACAGAAACATCTATATCGCCAATCCCAATGCCCCTACAGGTCTTCTTCTCACACTGGAACAGATAGAGAAAATCGTCGCTTCCAATCCTGACAATATCGTGGTTATCGATGAGGCTTATATCGATTTCGGAGGCGTTTCAGCTGTTCCCCTTATTAAAAAATACGACAACCTGCTGGTAACACAGACTTTCAGCAAATCAAGATCCATGGCGGGAGCAAGACTTGGGTTTGGAATAGCGGATGAAAAGCTTATCAATGATCTCAATACAATCAAGTTCTCCACCAATCCATACAACATCAACAGAATGACCGGAGCAGCGGGAATCGGTGCACTGGAAGACCAGGAATACACTGACAAGAACTGTAAAGAGATCATCAGAACAAGAACCTGGTTTACAGCGGAACTCCGGAAACTGGGATTCGAACTGAACGATTCCTACAGCAACTTTGTATTTGCGAAGAATCCTTCATATGACGGAAAAAAACTTTATCTTGACCTGAAGGAGAAAGGAATACTGGTAAGACATTTTGATAAGCCCAGACTCTGCCAGTACAACAGGATCACCATCGGAACAGAAGAACAGATGCAGACACTGCTTGATACCATAAAAGGATTAATGGAGGAATAACGATGTCCAGAAAATCGCAAATAACAAGAAAGACAGCGGAGACCGATATAAAGCTGGCGCTGGAAATCGACGGAACCGGAAAAAGCAGCATCCGTACGGTGGGCGGATTTCTGTACCATATGCTGACGCTGTTTGCATAGCTCGGCAGATTCGACCTTGTGCTTACCTGTGACGGCGACACATATGTGGATGACCATCATTCAGTGGAAGACATCGGAATCGCTCTCGGCCAGGCATTTAAGGAAACTCTCGGGGATAAAAAAGGACTGACCAGATACGGGACGATGATTCTTCCCATGGATGAGAGCCTCATTCTTGCTTCCGTTGACTTTTCAGGCAGGGATTATCTTGGATATGATCTGCACATTCCGACTGAAAAGGTTGGAAGCTTTGATACAGAACTGGTACAGGAGTTCTGGCTCGGATTTGTCAGAAATTCCGGCTGTACTCTCCATCTGAAGCAGCTGGAAGGAACCAATTCCCATCACATTATTGAGGGAACTTTTAAGGCGGCGGCACGGGCACTGAGGCAGGCAGCGGTCATAGAACCGGAATATGCGGATGAAATTCCTTCGACGAAAGGCGTTCTGTAATGATAGCAATAGTTGACTACGGTGTCGGCAACCTGTTTTCCCTGAAAAGTTCTTTTGAAGCCATCGGAGAAAAGGCAGTGGTTTCCGGAGAGCCACAGGAACTGAAAGCGGCATCAGGAATCATTCTTCCGGGTGTCGGGGCTTTCGGGGATGCGGTGGATAAACTGAGAAGGACAGGACTTGACAGAATACTGAAAGAGGAAGCTTCCGCCGGAAAACCGATCCTCGGCATATGCCTGGGAATGCAGATGCTCTTTGACAGAAGTTTCGAATACGGAGAACATGAAGGGCTGGGCCTGATCCATGGTGATATCGTTCCGATGCAGGGAAAGCTTCCGGAAAATCTGAAAATTCCGCACATCGGATGGAACAGGCTGGAATTTGAGAGGAAGGACTGTCCCCTGTTTCAATATGTTTCTGACGGGGATTATATGTACTTTGTCCACTCCTATTATGCGGATAACTGTTCCGAAGATCTTGTTGCCTCTACCGAATATGGTCTGAAGATCACGGCGGCAGTTGCACACGGAAACGTATACGGATGTCAGTTTCATCCGGAAAAAAGCGGAGACAAAGGCCTCAGTATTCTTAAGGCATTCTGTGAAATGTGAAAAGGAACGAAAATATTTATGAATATATTCCCTGCAATTGATTTATACGGGTGTAAAGCCGTTAGGCTTTACAAGGGAAATTATGATCAGATGACCATCTATTCCGAGCATCCGGCAGAAGTTGCGACCGATTTTGAGAAATCCGGCTGCGGCTTTATTCATCTGGTCGACCTGGAAGGAGCGAAGAACGGCGATACTCCCAACTTTGATACGGTAAAGAAGATCTGCGGTTCCACTTCCCTCTTTGCGGAGGTCGGAGGCGGGATAAGATCCATGGAAACGGTACGGAAATATTTTGAAGCCGGAGTCGGTCGTGTGATTATCGGCACGGCTGCTGTCAGAGATCAGGATTTCCTTAAAAAAGCAGTTTCTGAATACGGTGATGGCATTGCTGTCGGAGCTGATGTCAGGGACGGCAGGATATCGATTCGCGGATGGACCGAAAACACCGGATACGGGCTGGAAGAATTCTGTTCAATGATGCGGGAAATCGGCATCCGTTACATGATCTGTACCGATATTTCGAAGGACGGAGCCATGAAAGGCACCAACCGGGAAATGTACAGGATGCTTTCCGAAAAGTTTGACATGAATTTTACGGCTTCCGGAGGCATTTCCACGCTGGATGATATCAGAGTGCTGAAGCAATACGGCCTGTACGGAGCTATCATCGGAAAAGCCTATTATACGGGAGCAATATCCCTCAGGGATGCGCTGGAGGCAGCACAATGATAACGAAAAGGATTATTCCCTGTCTGGACGTAAAGAACGGCAGAGTAGTAAAAGGGGTCAATTTCAAAGGACTCAGCGATGTTTCTTCGCCTGTGGAACTTGCAAGATATTACAGTTCACATGGTGCCGATGAACTTGTGTTTTACGACATCACCGCATCGGCAGAAGGACGAAAGCTGTTTACCGATATTTTGTGTGAGACGGCAAGAAATGTTTTTATCCCGCTTACGGTAGGCGGAGGAATCAATACGATCGAAGATTTTGATCGGGTCCTGAAATGCGGTGCGGATAAGGTGAGCGTCAATTCCGGAGCGATAAAAAATCCGGGCCTGATCCGGGAAGCGGCAGAGCTTTACGGCAATCAGTGCGTTGTAATTTCCTGCGATGCCAAAAGGGTCGGCGGAGAATTCAGGGTCTTTTCCAAAGGAGGCCGTGAGGACACCGGAATGGAAGCGGTTTCCTGGATAAAAAGATGCGTTGACAGCGGAGCCGGAGAGGTTGTTCTGAATTCCATCGACACCGACGGAGTGAAAAACGGATTTGATATCGAGATGCTGGAAGCCGTATGCAATGCGGTGAATGTACCGGTCATTGCTTCCGGCGGTGCCGGCTGCACAAAGGATTTTGTGGATCTCTTTAAAACACTTCCGAAAGTGGACGCAGGTCTAGCTGCTTCGATCTTCCATTTCAGTGAAGTCAGGATCAACGACCTGAAAATGGAACTGAAGCAGAACGGCATTCCGGTCAGGATTTAAAACGGGTGATGAAATGATTGATATCGATGAACTGAAATTTGATGACCGGGGTCTGATCCCGGCAATCGTACAGAATGCGGATACGAAGCAGGTCCTTACTCTTGCTTATATGAGCAGGGAGAGTCTGGAGATCTCGATGAAAAGAAATCTCACCTGTTTCTGGAGCAGATCCAGGAGAAAACTGTGGCTCAAGGGCGAAACAAGCGGAAATTTCCAGCATATCGTTTCTATCACGGCCGACTGTGACAGAGATGCCCTGGTCGTTCTCGTCAAACCGGATGGGCCTGCCTGTCATCTCGGTACGATCTCCTGTTTCGAATATCCCCTGTATGAAAATAAAGATCTGACTTGATTTTGAATCATAAAAAAGGAAGGTGATTTTTCACCTTCCTTTTTTTATGCGTTTTTATGCGCTGAATCTGTCATCCAGCTCTTTTTTCAAATGTGTCATAAGCAGCCGCAGCGTTTCCACGGAACCTGTGTTCATTAGGATGATATCCGAGTTCCTTTTCAGAAAATCCTGCCCCAAAGAGGAACTGAGACGTCTTGACGCTTCATTTTCATTCAAACCGTCCCGCAGAATGATTCTGTCTTTTACAGCCTTGTCCGAAGCGGCGATGCATACGATAAGACTGCATTTTCTGTCGAGACCGCTTTCAAACAGCTGAGGTGCTTCAATTATACAGTAGCTGCTGCTCAGCTCTGAAATCCGGGTATCGATCTCAGATAGAATATACTTATGAACGATGCTGTTCAGAGCTGCTTTTCCTTCATCGGAAGAAAAAGCAATTTCAGCAAGTTTTCTTCTCAGCAGATTTCCGTCCTGATCGAGGATGGAACTGCCGAATTTCTCTGCCAGTTCCTTAAGACAGGGTTCGCCTTTCGTTTCAACCTGTCTGCAGACGGCATCACAGTCGATAACGGGAACATTCATTTCACGGAGAATCCTTCCGGCTGAAGATTTTCCGGATCCGCTGATCCCTGTCAGTCCGATGAGGTTCATAGGATCACTTCATCAAAGCCTGCGGCCCGTATCAGGCGGTTAAACACGGCAAGAGACTTTCCGTCTTCTTCCGGGCACCTGACATAGACTGTTTCCGCCCCGATTTTATCAAGAGTTCTGAGAACGGCGAAAACATTATGAGCCTGGGATTCGGCGCTTTCCTTGTCACCGTAAGGCAGAGCCGGTATCTTTACTTCCGCCTCTTCTCCGTTGAAG
>R06__coassemble_490_pt1 | contig 14541 bp, 11 predicted proteins | sample R06__metabat2_low_PE_050 | metagenome-assembled genome bin R06 | reverse complement strand
GATCGAAGATACTCGAGATATGACAAGAAAAGAGGGACTGCACCTCAGACAGGCAGCTCCCGTTGTCACGGCATACTCCAACCTTCTGAAGTTACAGGAAAATAAAGACAGGGAATGCTGCATTCTCGACCTCGGACATCATTCCGTCAGGATGTACATTTTCAAAGACGACCGTCACATGGTCACCCGAGAACTGGAAAACGGACTAGTCAGACTGGAAGAAATCGTAGCGGATAAATTCAATGTGGATCGACATCTGGCTCATACCTATATACAGACAAATCATGAGAACTGCCAGTACAGTGAGGAGTGCATGAACTTCTACAACCAGGCGGCAATTGAATTGATGCGAGCTGTCAACTTCTATCAGTTCAGCAATCCGGACAGTGCCCTGGAAGATGCCTTTATCTGCGGCGGCGGAGCGCTGATTGCCCCGTTTGTCGAGACGCTGAAACAGAACATCAAGCTTAATTATCTGTCGGTTTCTTCACTGATCCCCGGCGGCGATAAAACGACAGATGCCGAGTCTGTTCTGCAGGCTGTCGGCATTGCATTGGAATGAGAACGGAGGTAGAAGCAAGTGGAAAAAACATTGAACAAATCCCTGAAACTTCCTGTCCGAGCCTCTTATCCGGTAAAGAGAAGCATTAATCTTGCCATTGTCGGACAGAAAAAGATTAATTATAAGGTATTGATTCCTTTGCTCATCCTGATTATCGCCTTGGCTGCTACATTTTCCAAGTTTGCGGTGATTGACAGACTTGTTGCCGTCAGTGAGGCACAGGCTGAAGAAAACAGATTGCAGAATCTGCTGGACAGCACACTTGAGGAAATTGATTCCTATGCGGATCTCGAAGATACTTATGCTCATTATACGCATTCCGATATGACGGAGGATGAACTGGCGCTTGCAGATAGAACAGAGGTACTGGAACTTATTGACAGGATTGTTCTTCCACAGGCGACGGTATCTAGTTTCAGTATCGACAGCAATGAACTCAAAATTACGGTTATCGGCAGCAGCCTGGAGCATCTGAACCAGATTGCTTCCCAACTTGAGGAAGAAGATATTGTCGATTACTGTATTGTCTCCACGGCAACGACGAACAGTACATATACGGACGAATCAGCCCAGGAGGTTACTGGACAGGTACTGATTTATCTCGTGAATACAACAGAGGAGGAGAACTGAAATGAGTGCATTGAATCATGAGTTTTCCCTCAAGGAAAAGATCCTTTTTCTGATTCTCGTCCTTTTGCTCCTGGTTTTTGGTTACTATTATTTTGTAGACCAGCCGGTCCGCACTGCCATACAGACTGCCAATGATGATTCCGAACTGCTGGAATTGGAGATTTCTGCGGCTCAGACAAAGCTTATGAAACTTCAAAAAATGCAGAAAGAACTGGATACGATGGATCTTTCTGTGGATTACATGCCAAGCTACAACGGCATTAAAGGCGAAATGAGCATGCTGAATGACGTTATGACCTCAGCTATTGACTATACTATTACATTTTCAAACGTTACGAGGGACGGCAATCAGATTCGGCGCAATTATACGCTTCAGTTTACATCGGACAGCTATGATTCCGCAGTCAACATGCTGAACAGCATTGCCAACAGCAAATACAGGTGCACTCTCTCCTATGTTTCTTTTTCCTGTACTTACATAAGATCCGGCTATTATCTCAACGGACTGTATGTAACTTTTGATTCGGATTACGAACGTGGCAACGACCTTACAGACGGACTGGTTCAGGTCAGCCTGACTGCCACCTTCTATGAGACCATGGTAGGAGGAAAGGAAGATTCCGGACTCCCGAAGGACACATCCTCATCCACAGAAGAAGTTTCTGAGGATTGAGTTTAGTTGACTAAACAGTTATTTCCCATAGTGGAAAGCGGAGGTTTTTATGGCAATCAGACGTCTCGGTGAACTTCTTGTCGATGCAGGTGCAATTTCAGAGGAGCAGCTGCAGCAGGGTCTGGCGCTTCAAAAAGGAACTAAGGAGAGACTTGGTTCTATTCTGATTGAGAACAATATCATATCCGAACAGAAACTGATCGAAGCTCTGCAGATGCAGCTCGGCATCGAATTTATCGATCTTTCCAAGACGAACATTCCGACTGAGCTTGCTCAGATTGTACCCAAAAATATTGCAAAGCAGTATCAGGTTGTTCCTGTCCGAGTGGTTCAGGGTGATCTTTATCTTGCCATGGTCGATCCGCTGAACTTTATCGCAGTTGAAGAGGTTCGCAAAGCCGTTCGCAAGAAAATTATCCCGATGGTGGCTACGACTGCCGGCGTGGATCATGCTATCCAGATCCTTTACGGAAACGAAGGCGCTGCCAGAGCCATTGAAGATATGAAGCGTGAGTCCAACTCCAATGATGAAACCGAAACGGATGCTTCTTTTGCGGTGAACCAGCTCGGCGTCGATTCACCCGACAGTGCTCCGACGATTCGCCTTGTTAACTCCATCATCGAACGTGCCATTGCGGAGCGTGCCAGCGATATTCATATGGAACCCCGTGAGAATGAATTTATTGTCCGTATGAGAATTGACGGCATGATGAGGCAGATTCTTACGGTTCCCAAGAACCTTCAGAGTTCCGTTATATCCCGTATCAAGATCATGAGCGGCCTAGATGTTGCTGAGCGGCGTGTACCTCAGGACGGACGTTTCAACGTACAGATCAAAGACAAGAGCATCGATCTTCGTGTGTCGACTCTTCCGACAGTATACGGTGAGAAGATTGTAGCTCGACTTCTGGATAAATCCGGCAACAGGATCAGCAAAGAAGCTATCGGTCTTACCGGCTCTGATCTTGAAAAATATGAAAAGATGATTCACTGTCACGCCGGCGTGGTGCTCCTTGTTGGTCCTACCGGTTCCGGTAAGACAACGACCATGTATACCATGATTGATGAGCTCAATAAGCCGGATGTCAACCTGGTTACTCTGGAGGACCCGGTTGAGTACAACTTCGATGGCGTCAATCAGGTACAGATCAACGATAAGACTGGAATGACATTTGCAAGCGGTCTTCGCGCTATTCTTCGTCAGGATCCTGATATCATTGCTGTTGGTGAGATTCGTGACGGTGAAACGGCGCAGATTGCCATGCGCGCAGCCATTACAGGACACGTTGTCCTTTCTACTATTCATACCAACGATGCTGTCGGTACGATTGAACGTCTGAAGGATATCGGAGTAGAGCCCTATCTGATTTCTGCGGCTGTTAAGGGAATTATATCCCAGCGACTTGTTAGACGTATCTGCCCGCAGTGCCGCGCAGAATATGAGCCTTCAGATGATGAACTTGCAACACTGGGTATGGAAAGAAAAGCCGGGATGAAGTTCTATCGCGGAAAGGGATGCCCGGCGTGCTTCAATACCGGCTACCGCGGACGCATTGCCGTATTCGAAATGTTCCAGGTGAACAACAAAATTCGTGCCATGATTTCCGCAAATGAAGAGCGCAGCACCATTGAAGAAGAATTGAAGAGGCCGGAAAACGGGTTTGTTTCCATGCAGGAGAATGCCGTGCGTCTCGTAAATGAAGGCATCACTACTTCAGATGAAATCATCCGCGTGATCAATGAGCAGGAATAATTTTTATTTACCAATTTATTTGTTAGTGGGTTAGAGGCTTAGAACAGGAGAATCGATGGTTACTTATAAATATTCGGCCATATCTAAAAAAGGCCAGAAGGTCAAGGGAATAGTCGAAGCCTACAACCAGGTTGATGCGGTTGAACGTATCAAAAATGACTGCGATGTTGTCCTGAATATTTCTGAAGTCAAGGAAAACAACAGCATTCTTACAAAAGATCTTGATGAAAATAAACTGAATGCAAAGGCCTTCACGGTCATGTGCAGCCAGTTTTCTATTATTCTAAATGCCGGTGTTTCAGTGGGAAGAACCTGTCATCTGATTGCTGAAAAAACAACGGACAAAAAACTGAAAAAAATGCTTCAGAGTGTTGCAGAAGATGTGGAAGCAGGACGCAGCATTTCTTCGGCGTTTGAAGAGCGAGGTGAGAAATTTCTCCCTCCGACATTTATAGAGACGATCCGTGCGGGTGAAGAATCCGGAAACCTGGACAAGGCTTTTGATTCCATGTACCGTCATTTCGATAAGCAGACCAGGATGGCTGCAAAGGTCAAGAGTGCATTGAGTTATCCTTTGTTTGTCCTGGTTATAGCGGTTGTTGTCGTCGTTGTCTTGATGGTAAAAGTTGTTCCGACTTTTACAGCAATTTTTGACTCCTACGGAGCTGATCTGCCGCTAGTGACAAAAATGTTGATTGCCATATCCAATTTTTTTGCCAATTCCTGGATATTTATGCTGCTGTTTGGAATCATCATTTTCCTTTTCTTTAAATTTTACGGAAATACTGAAGAAGGAAAACTGAAACTGGCTGAGATTCAGTTAAAGCTTCCGATACTTGGAAATATTGCTCAGTTGAACGGTGCAAGTGAGTTTGCCAATACAATGGCAGCAATGCTTGCCGCAGGATTGCCGTTGACAAGAACTCTTTCCATTACAGCAAGAGTATTGAGCAATTACTATATGAGCACAGAGGTCGGCAAGCTTTCGGGAAAACTGGAGGAAGGACACAGTCTCGGCGAAAGCATTCGTGACACAAAATGTCTGCCTGATATACTTATAGACATGGTTTCAGTAGGTGAGGAAACAGGCGAGATGGAAGCAACTCTCACGACAATTTCAAGGTTTTATGATGCCGAATTGGAAGCAGCAATTGATTCTGCAATGAAAAAACTTGAACCGACATTATTGATGATTGTTGCCGGCATTGGCGGATTTATTGTAGTAGCTGTTTACGTGGCTATGTTCCAGATGTACGGTGTCATGTAAGGAATTTATTTCAGTTAGTAATTGACCCTATATTATTTAAAGGGTAAAATATTATCAGTTTAGACTTAAACAAATGAAAGGATTATTAAAAATGAAAAAGCTTTTTAACAAAAAAGGTTTCACACTCGCAGAACTTCTGATTGTTGTCGCAATCATCGCAGTTCTTGTTGCAATTTCTATTCCGATTTTCACTTCTCAGCTTGAGAAAGCAAGAGAAGCAACTGATGCGGCAAACATCCGCGCAGCTTATGCTGAGGTTATGAATGCTGCTCTTCTTGACGCAGATACTGATACAAGCAAGGAGGTTACACTGACCCAGACACAGAGTGGTTGGCAGAATTCCAGTATTAAGGATATCGGTGGCATTGATGTTTCCTCTCTTGCTGTAGGTAGCGGCGTAACAGTAACTGTCGCATATGATGCTGACGCAACCAGCAATCAGGTTACAATTAAAGTTAAGAGCTAATTGATTATCCTAACGGAGAGAAATTTCTAATATTAAAGGCTTCGTCTTCAGGACGAGGCCTTTTGTTATATACGCAAAACTTGTTGCCTCATATAGAGTCAAGATAATTTAAAAAAATCAAAATGTAGCCTATCAAAGAAATTCTTAACAAACAGAACATACTGTGAAGTTGGTATAGTTATGATAAAATAACACTATAAAAGTAATGTGAAGAGGTCTGCAGAAGAAAATAAAGGTTTTACTCTCGCAGAACTTCTAATAGTTGTTGCAATTATTGCTGTCCTTGTTGCTATCAGCATTCCGATTTTTACTTCTCAGCTTGAAAAAGCAAGAGAAGCGACTGATCTAGCCAATGTGAGAAGTGCTTACTCAGAGGTTTTGCAGGCTGCAACAGCTGAGGATAAGACCAGCAGTGTATATGATGTGTTTTCAGATGAGTATATTAAAACGGTTTCTCTGACTCAGAAAGAAGACGGATGGCAGACGGATTCCGGGAAACTGGATATCGGCGGAGTAATGCAGGGCAGCACCCAGTGGCAGGGAAATGTCAGAGGTGGCGGAACCTGCAAAGTAGTTTACAACAGTATTCGAGAGGATGTTACATTGATCTGGGATGGATATACAGTATATCCGAACTACCAGTGGAAGGTGACCAACGGCTCGATTTCAAAGAACAATACCAGTTATAATGCGACGAAGTGGCCTGCCAGTGCTGTACCGGAGTTCATCAGCGCAAAGAATAATTCGGGAGATAAGCTGACAGTAGACGGCATTACTGAGGAACAGTATCCGACACTTTATAAATGGCTTAGTCAGGGCGGAGGATATGAGATCGGATATTTTATCACTGACACCAATGGAAAAATCCTTGTGGATTCCGGTGCAAAGTATCTGAAGACCACAAAACAGAGTTTTGATATCTCTACTAATAAAGTCGATGATGGAGAAGATGTTCAGGTTGCGATTCAGTTCTTCAAGATGAAAAGCGGAACAAATCATAGTCAGGGCTCTGTGAAAATGACTGAGGAAGAAGCCAGGGAACTGGAAAAGATTTTCAGACTGGACAGCGGCACCTAATCAGCATTTTTCAGAAGCTTTGCGTAAATAATATTAAGGGCCTCGTTCGCGGAACGGGGTCTTTTACTTTAAAGAACTCATAATAAATGAACGATATTTCACATTTCTGAATAGGCACGGGGTGTAAAAATGGAATATATTCTGCTAAAATTATACTGATTAAGTTTGGAAACGGGTTCTAGAATTACAGCACCGATTTCTCAAAAAAGATCGGCTGTCATTCGACCGGAAAATAAAGACATTTAACATTAATTAAACGTCAAGTTTCATTGTCAGATAATTCGAAGGTTCACCGGGGTATTCAAATTGTACAGATTTAGAAAAACAGAACGAAATAAGAAAGGCTTCACACTGGCAGAGGTGCTGATCGTTGTCGGCATTCTGCTGGTTCTTTTTGCTATTTCTGTGCCTTCGCTGTTTGCCATCCGGAAAAATCTGCGCCAGACGGCTCTCGACGATAATGCTGAGACCATTTATGTAGCTGTTCAGAACCGGATGACCAAGATGAAGGAGGCGGGATTGTCTTCTGCCTATCAGCCCAGAACTGAGACAAAGGCAAGCACATTGGCTGCTCTTCCCAGCGACGCAGCTTCCGGCATCAGTGCTGGGGATATTGCCTATTTCACTTCGACAGATTACGGCACTGCAGGTACTGCGGCTAATGCCGTCATGTCTGATACATCTCTTGAGGCTTCACTAATTAATGAACACTGGGTCGTCGAATACAATCCGTCCAGCGGCGTCGTCTACGCCGTTTTCTACAGTGAGGATCTCGCCGAATGCAATGCGGAATATATGACAAGCTATTCCACTTATGATACCTCCTATCGTTATAAGGACGGTCGTCTCGAAGACGGAGCGGAAGTCGGCTATTATGGCGGCGGTGCCTCCGTTTCCGGCAGCAAGGTCACCGAGATCAGCCCGTCTATTACGGTGGAAAATGCGGAAAAACTGACGGCACAGATCAAGTGCACGATTCCTTCCGGCCTCGAGGATCAGCCCGTCTTCAAGATTGAAATGGAAGATACCGCAGGCAACAAGTACACCGCCTACTATGCCTACTGGGGCGTTACCGCAGAATACAAGACAAAAATTAAGCAGGAAACAGGAACAGATCCGCTTTTCTGTGAGGCATCGGATACGGAGCAGATCACCAAGTCCGGCCGCACCTATACTCTTAATCTGACTCTGGATGATCTTTCAAGCGACAGTACCAGGTTCGTCAACCAGTACGGTGAGGGTTCCGGCCACGGATACGGAAAGGAACTTCTCTGCGGTACTCCTCTTAAAATCACGGTTACCGCTCTGTGCCCGGGAAACAAGACGGTCACAGGTACGCACAGTGCCACGGTCATTACCAACAGCCTTTTCGCAGATGATCACTGCGCAGGCGAAGATACTCCTTCCAATCCGAACAGTCTGAATCAGGACTACGGCAAGGACGACGACAATGCCGCAGTCATTACCTACTGCCGTCATCTCCAGAATCTGGATGAATCTTCCGGTGTGGTTCAGAATGATGATGCTATCACGAGTGTCAGCGCAGTACGATACGCTGTACAGGCAGATGACCTTGACTTTGCGGCGGACAGCAGCAAAAAGGGCATTTATGACTGGTATGAAACCTATTCATCGGATGACGGGACTTATTTCAACGGAAATCTCAGCGATGGAAACGCAAACTTCAAGGCCATTACGAATTCTGCACTTTACAGCTACAGCGGAAGCTACGCGGAAGACTCCTCATCCGATCCTGTCCAGTACGAGATCAGCAATCTGACGGAGGAGCGTCTCGCAAAATCCGGCGGAAGCGGCTACTATAACGATACGGACCTCGGCCTTTTCTCCAGCCTGGGTACTTCCGGTTCCGCAGCTCAGACTCTGAGCGATATTGTGCTTGTCAGAACGAAAATCACATCTTCCGGCGGAGGCATCGCTGTCGGTGCTCTCGCAGGAAGTTCATCCGGAAATGTAACAATCACCGGCTGCCAGGTCTATCTGACAGGAAGCGACCTCGGATACGGAAGTGGCAAAAAATCGAATGAAACTGTCTGGATCAGCGGCAGTATTGCCGGTGGTCTGGTCGGTGATGTCAAATCGGGAAGCCTTACGGTTTCAGACAGCGCAGCTTCCACTGTGGTCGGAGGCTATTCTTCCGTTACGCGCGGCGCGGACGGAACCATCCAGACAATCGATACCTATACGACTTCTGTTGCCGGCGGTCTTATCGGCCGTATCAGCTCAGGAACGGTTTCCGTTTCGACTTCCTATGCGGACTGCTATACCGCAGGAACAAAGGCCGGCGGACTGGTGGGCAGCGGCTCATCCGGTCTTACTGTCGATTCCTGCTATTCCTCTGGATTCGTTTCCTTCACAGATTCCGACAACAGTGCGGCAATCTCCAATGCCGGCACGACCACAAATTCCTACAGTGTCGTCAGAGGCCTCTATCTCAAGAGTGACGTGCAGCTGAAGGTCAATAACGCGAATTCGTCCAACCGGGTCTATTATGTGCCTTCTTCCGAACAGATGAATGTTCTGGTAAATACCGGAAAGTTCGAGAGTTCTTCCTCGGCTTCGTCCACACCTGAACTCTATCATCTGATGAAGGACATTCCCGATACCTATGATTACCCCGTGCTGAAATCAGTCGCTCATTACGGTGACTATACCAAGGGCGTTCTTCTGACGCTTATGAATGGCACGACAAGCTACAGCACGACCGTATGGAGCAATATGGTTGCCGACAGCGGCGTCGTGGAAAACATCAGTAGCATTGCCGAATATAATACTCCGACGGGCGGTTCCTGGACGCTGGTAGGCTGGTATCTTGGTCATGACATGGCTGATACCATGATCCTGGACAAGGACGGAAACATTACAGCAGATGTCGGCGAATATGAGGGACTGACGATTTCCAAGAACAGTTCGGGCAAAAAGGTGCTGACGCTTTCAAAAAACGTCACTCTTTATGCCTGCTGGAAGAAAGGTGCTACCGGAGAAATCTATGTACTCGTTAATACTTTCTCTTATGACGGAAAGAGCTCCGGACTTACTTCTGCCGTCGATCTCAGCAAGTGCAATAAGTATCTTATTGCGAGCGGCAACTCCGGAAATGTCGATGTAGTCACAACAGATGGAACCAAACTGACCTCCAGCAGCGCCGAAGTCCTGACGGACGGCGTTTATTCAGCAAACCCGTATATCATGGTCACGGATACTGTCGATGCTTATGCGTGGACAGCTATTCCGTCTGAAAAATATCTCAACACCACAGATATTCAGAATCTTAACAGTGCCAGCGGCTGGACTAACAATAATACTTCGGCAGACTACGGCTCTGCTTTCCACCTCACGTATACAGTCGACGGACAGACTTATTACCTGCACCGTAATGTCACGGACTCCGCAAATAATACAGGAAACATGACCGTGACTAAGACGCTTTATGACAGCAGCAACAGCTGGTATTTTGAAAACAGAATGTTTAAGTATGGAACGGACAATCTGCGCGGAAGATACTGCGGTTCAACCTGGTCCAAGGTCCTGTATTTCAGCTACTCCGGTGGCTCCCTCAGTTCTGAGGTCCTGAGCAGCGGCGACAGTGTGCCCAGCGGCTCAAAGAAGGCTTATATCTATGAGAGACAGGAAGTAGATACCGCTTCTTATTCCTTCGATATCGACAACATTCAGACGTTGACTTACATGGACGGATCGACGACTCTTTCTACGATTACGTTCCCTGAAGATGATACGATTACTCTCTGCATAGCGGATTATCCGGCTGACAGAACAGACAGCACTGGAAAGACCCTGACCTGCGACGGTTGGAGCACGAGCAACGGCGGAACTGTCGTTTACACCAAGGGAACGACGGCTTCTTTCAGCTCTGATACCGTGCTTTATGCACACTGGACTTCTTCCTATACTGTCACATTCTACCCGAATTCTGGAAGTCTGGATGCTTCTGTGGTCAACCCGTTAAAGGTGAGCGCTGCGAGTTCAACTATTACATTGCCCACTCCTACTAGATACGGATACAACTTCGCCGGATGGCAGAATCAGAGCACTGGCACGGTGAAAACAGGCACAGATACAATTACCACCAGTACCGCTTATACGGCGACCTGGACATACGGTCTTTCCGTATCCAAATCAGCAAATGTTTCTGCGGTAACGGTCGGCGATCAGATTGTCTACACAATCATGGTTAAGAATGACACTGCCACTGAAGTAACCGGCCTTACTGTTACGGATACGCTGCCTTCCAACATCACGTTTAAAAGCATAGCGCCTTCGTCTCATGGCACTTGCAGCGGCAATACTGTCACCTGGTCCGATGTTTCCATTGCTGCAAACAGCAACACGGTGTTTACAGTCATTGTCACGACGGCAGGAGATGTTACCTCGACAATAATGACCACCAACACGGCTAAACTGAAAGATACGGACGGAACAGAATCCAAGTCCACATCTGTTGTTGCCGTAAAGCCTCAGACATTTACCATTACTTGGAAGAATGCGGACGGCACAGTTCTGAAAACGGACAGCGTTACCTACGGCACAACACCCGCATATTCCGGCACTACACCGACAAAGACAGCAACTGCGCAGTATACTTATACCTTCAAGGGTTGGGATTCTGATATCACGGCAGCGACGAAGGATACGACTTATATTGCCGTTTATGATCAGAATGTCAGAAGCTATACGATCACCTGGCTCGACTGGAACGGAAGCGTGCTCGGAACCGATACACTTGATTATGGTGCAACACCCAGCTACTCCGGTTCTGCTCCTGTAAGGACAGGCGATGCCAAGTACAGTTATACATTCGGCGGATGGGACAAACCAATTGCAGCAGTTACGGGAGATGCCTCCTATCAGGCTCAGTATACGGAGACTATCAACCAATACAAGATCACATGGCTCGACGCGGACGGAAATACTCTTAGGACGGATTATGTTGAGTATGATGCGACACCGAGTTACGGATCGACACCTACGAAGGCAGCCTCTGGAAGGTATACCTACGTATTTAAGGGCTGGACTCCGGCAGTATCCAAAGTCACAGGGGATGCAACCTACAAAGCACAGTTCAGGAAGCGTTCTAGCGTCAAGTTCCATATAGGCGGAGGAACAGTTCAGACCTTGTATTATTATGATGACAGCACAAGCTGGTACAATGATGATGATACTGTGGCTGTACTTTCTACGCCGACGCTCAGTTCTTCTTATACCTTTGCCGGCTGGTCGCTGACGAACTCGGGAAAATTCAGCAGCGCAAATGCTTCTACACCGGCGAATGCGGATTCCAACAATATCACCGAAGTGTATGCCTGCTGGTCAACCAATATGTTTACTCCGGCTACTTCATTTACTGCAGGAAACACCTATCTTATTGCTGCCGGCAGCAGCAGTTCCTCCTTCTACTACAACGGAGGCGGAAGCAGACCAAGCCAGATTACGCTTACAAAAAACACACCGAGTGAAACAATCTATGACGGCAGTGGTAATTTGGTGTCAGGTGGAATGTCTTTGAGTTCTGATGCTTCTAATTATTTGTGGACAGCTTCGAAGAACGGATCGTATTTCAATCTGAGCAACGGAGGAAGCACCCTTTCAGAAATATATACCACCTTGACCATGGGAATTTCTGCAAAATGGTCTCTTACCTCAGACAGCCAGTTGAAAGCAAATGAACGTTCTTTTGCTCTTAACAGGACCTGGACCTTCAGTTCTACTTATGTTTACTCTGCTCAAACGGTGTACACATATGCCTCATAAAGGTGGTTTAGTGTACAAAATAAGGAAACTTTTTGATGAAATCACTAAAGGCAAAACTGAATAATCAGAAAGGAATCACGATCCTTTTTGCATTGCTGGGTTTTATGGTGGCAGCGGTCATTTCCGCTGTCATCATAACGGCTGCGCTTTCTGCTGCAAGACGAGTCGAGAATGACCGGCAGATTACTCAGAATCAACTGACACTGGAATCTGCTGCTCAGCTCATCCGGGACCAGATGACAGGAAACGGAACGGAAAGCAAGAAAACTACTGTTTCTAAAACAGGTTCAGGCGGCAGTACGGTTTACGCTTCTTCCGGTGTCTTTGCATCGGAGATGCAGACTGCGGTCGAATATGTCGATGCTTCCGGTCGTAATTATGAAAGCGGGGAAAGCGCGCTTACTGTATCTTGCAACGCATTGGACACTGTGGAAGTCTCTTATGTGATGCAGAGTGCAGAGGCTTCCTATAGTATTGGCGATTATTACCTGATCTTCACTTTTACTCTTGAGGATTCCTCGGATGAACTGTATCTGACCATGATCGGCTCGGAAAAGGTGGACAGTTCTAATCCGGACCGGACAATCATCAGCTGGGAAACGGTAAGCATCAACGGACTGGGAGGCAGCAATGAAGACTAAGGCTATCCTGGAAAAGAAACTGCGGAGCAGAGCAGGCGAGTCCATTGCAGAAACGCTGTCCGCGCTTCTTATCATTACCTTGGCTCTTACTATGCTGGCAGGAAGTATTGTTTCCGCAGCCAAAATCAACAGTGAGACCAGAAATATGGACGTGGAGTTTTCAACAGAGGGAGAAGACACCTCATCTTCGACGGTAACGATTACGCATTCGTCGGGCCATACGACTGTCGAAGTCAACCTTTATACGACCGATGATGACAACGAATATACCTACTACACGCAGAAATAATCAGAAAATATCAGGAGAGATGAAGGATTCCTATCAGATGAAGGGCACAAAGAACAGAGTCATAAAAAAACTGAACAGTACTTTGGGCATGTCTCTCGGAGAAATTCTGGTTGTTGTGCTTATTCTCTCCCTGCTTACTGCGTCTCTGACGACGGTCATGTCGCTGGCGGTAGAGCAGTATAATGAGTCTATGCGCGCTTCCGAAGCGAACGTGCTTTCGTCCACTCTGCGTTCGGTTATCTCAAATGAACTTGCCTATACGACGGAGATTCACACGGATGCTTCCGGCAACGTGAACTCCTTCCAGAGCCAGAACTATACCACGGAAAGTTCACTAAGCACTTTTATTGTTTCTTCTGCAGATTCCGGCGGTTTCGGGAAACTCCTCATAGGTACAGATTCTTCCAATATGAAACTGCTCGGAGACGGTTCCTATCCGAGAAATCTCGGAGCAAAGATCGATTCTTTTACATATGACAGCAGTGCCTGCTGTTTTACGATCAAGTTAAGTATCGGCTGCAAAAGCAACACGTATCTTGAGCAGACTTTTCAGGTGCTGAATGTGAACAAGACGACAGCAAAGACATCCTGAGGGGAGTCAGTTTTTCTGCCTGTTGTTATCAGTCGGAATGAACTTATAGTAGAATGGAAACGAGTCATTTTGCGACAGTCGGGACTCCGGTTAATAGAATAAACAGGTAATGGCTGACAACTTTGACAACATCCAATAATTAAGGATTCACTCTTGCAGAACTTCTTATTGTCGTGGCGATAATAGCTGTTCTGGTTTCTGTCAGCGTTCCGGTATTTGCATCTCAGTTTGAGAAAAGCCGTGAAGCTACGGATGCCGCTAAGATCCGTGCGGCTTTTGTGAAAGTAATGTCTGATGCGATTCTGGACCCGGACAACGATCCCACTAATAGCGTATCGCTTGTCCAGACTCAGAAGGGCAGGCAGAGTTCTTGTATAACGAATATCGGCGGTACTGATGTATCCGGCCTCAGCGTGGGTAAGGATAAGACCGCAGAGGTAAAATATGATCACATTACAGGACAATGCACGATTGGCATCCAGGGTTCAGAAATGGAATACCATTATGAAATCATTGTGATTACTCCTATAGAAATAAATGAAAATCTGGACTGATCTGATATTATTCCGAACTCAGAACTGGTAATATAACAAAAGACCTCGTCGAATGACGAGGCCTTTTTCGTGTATGAATAGAAGAGAACATAGATATGAATGGAACAATCAGAAGATTTCCGCAAGCATGCATCTGGCAGAACCACCGCCGTTGGTTTCGATGCAGCTGATGTCGGGACTCAGGATCGTGCAGAAAGATTCCAGAAGGGAAGTCTGTCCGGCGTTAAGGCTTTCACGGGCTGTTTTGGAC
>R06__coassemble_478_pt1 | contig 14637 bp, 8 predicted proteins | sample R06__metabat2_low_PE_050 | metagenome-assembled genome bin R06 | reverse complement strand
ATACGTGATGCTGCCCTTTTCAAGTTCGTCGGGATTCGCCACGGACCTAACCAGAGCATAGGCACAGAACGGGACATCGCTGATGACGGCGGTGCAGCTTCCGGCGGGAAGCGCAAATGTGACATCATCGAAGACCGCATAGCTGCAGTCGGTCTCGTTTACATAATACTTTGAAGTGAGGCCGCTGAAGGAGACGATATCTTCGCCGTCGGGAAGCCTGTTGTTGGCATTGAAGTATCTGCTGTCATCGATCAGCATCGCGTTTTCGAGCTGTTCGGCCGCTTTGTCGATGTCGAACTCCGGGATCTCCTCCGGTATTTCTTCGGTTTCTCTGTCGATGACGACATTGATCTCTTCTTCCGGTTTCTCGGTCACCTGTCTGAGTTCGGGGCCGGAGGTCTCTGTTTCCGCAGGTTCCTCTTCCTGTCTCAGAATGGGAAATTCGGGATTTTCCGGAATGGGCTGTGCAATTTCTCCGGTTTCTTCCTCCGGCCGGATCTCGGGTCCGGTGAGTTCCAGCTCAGCAGGAGATTCTTCCTGTCTCAGGACGGGGAACTCCGGTTCCTCCGTTTCTCCTTCCTCCGGAGCTGCGGCACCGTTCTCTTCTTCCTCCACTGAAGGTTCGTCCGCGGTATTTTCCGGGTTCTGTTCCTCTTCCGCAGGTGTTTCCGTGCCGTAATCGAGGCCTGCCGCCTCGGCAAGCTCTTTCATATACTGTTCAAGGCGGTCCACGTCCGAGATCCCGTCGGTCTGAACGGCTTCCAGTTCTTCCGCAGCGTTCTCCGTTTCGGGCTCGGCTGTCTCCGTTTCCTCCGCAGCCGGCTCGGCGGTTCCTTCATTTACTTTTTCAGACAGAGCCGTTTCCGTTTCGGCCTGAGTCTCTTCTTCGGAAGGCTCCGCAGCGTCCGTTTCCGCCTCTTCCTGTGCGGAAGGGGCATCCTCCGCTTCCGCGATGTCTGTGATCTCCGCTGCGGGTTCCGTTTCGTCCGCCGTCTTTTCTCCGGTTTCCGCCGTTTCGAGCAGGGTCTCCTTTTCCGGTTCAGCCGCAGGCTCCTGCTCTGCAGAGGGCTCTCCCTCCCCTTCCGCAGCAGTCATCTCAAAGTCCGCAGTTCCGCCGAGTTCTTTCATGAACTCATCGAACCGGTCGTTCAGCGGATCAAAGGTCTCCCCGCCGGTGACTTTCTCGGTCTCATCTTGAATTTCTTCGGCTGGAATGCCTTCATCAGCATCAGATACAGCATCAGGTTCAGAAGGCTGTTCTTCCGGTGCGGTTTCCTCCGCCATATCGGCTTCTTTTTCGGCCTGTGCTTCTTCTGCATTTTCATCATAAACCTCCGTCGTTTCCGGGGCCGGTTCTGCTTCGGGTTCCGGCATCTCGATTTCCGGTGCGCTCGTCTCCTTCGCAGCAAAAGCGGCCGCCTGTGCCTTCAGATCCTCGATTTCCTTCCTCAGCGTCTCTTCTTTTTCGATGGCGCCGGCCTTTTCCAGTCTGCTCTCGTTCAGTTCCCTGGTAAGTGCCTCTATCTTTGCGTCATCGTCTTCCTTGGCTTTCTGATAGCCTTCGATCTCGGACTGTCTGCTGCGCTGGATGGCATCCAGACATGTTTTTTCCTCGTCGAGCTGTTCGCGGTACCGGCTGATCTTCTCTCTTTCTTCCGCGAGCTGCTGCTTTTCATTCTCAAGATCGGATCTCAGCTTCTCGTTCTGCGCCTCGAGCTGCTGTTTTTCATTTTCGAGATCGGCCCTCAGTTTTTCGTTCTGTGCCGCGATCTCATCGTTCCTGGCCTTTTCCTCGGCCTTTTCGCTTTCGAACTGATCCCTGTCATTCTGAAGCAGCTGCTTTTCGATCTCCAGCTGCTTTGTCATATTGGTGTTCTTTTCCTGGAGAGAGTCGAACTCGGCCCTGGCACGTTCGAGATTTCCGCGCATCTCCGATGTTTCCGACTCGATTCTCAGCCTGTCGGCTTCCTCGCTGCGGATCCTGTTCTCATAGGCCAGCTTGTCACGGACAAGCTTTTCCTTTTCGGCGTTGACGTTCTGTCTTTCGGCCTGGAGCTTTGCCATCAGCCTTTCTTTTTCGTTTTCCAGCGCTTCTCTCAGCTCTTCGGCGCTTCTGTTGAGTTCGGCTTTTGCCGCCTCGTTCTTTTTCCGTTCGTTCTGCGTCTTGGCCCACTGCTGTTCCACAAGGGCCTTGACCTGCTGCAGTTTCTGGAACTTGTCGTCCTGTTCGGAGCCCGCCGCTGTCCTCGCTTCCTCCTGTTTCCTGAGAAGTTCCTCCTGGAGGGACTTTCTCTCCTCCTCGACCTGGGCCTGCATGGATTCCATCAGTTTCTTCTGATTTTCGAGTTCCGTTTCGAAGCTTGCGCGCTGCTTCTTCAGTTCCTCAATCTCCGCATGAAGGCGGATATTTTCTTCTTCGGTGCCGCTCTTCCCGGCGGACTGCGCCTTGGCGCCGACCTGCTGCAGGAACTGATCCACCGCATTTCCCTGAACCGGCTGTCCCTGATATCCGAAAGTGATATTCGGCATCTGGAAACCGTATCCCGCATTCTGGTTCTGGCCCTGGGCAGGCATCTGAAAGTTCTGGGAAGTGCCGGCAGACGGGTACTGCATGAAGGCGCTGCCGTAGGAACCGGCCGTGTTCGCATAATTCAGGCCGCCCTGCGTCTGGTAGCCCGGATTCTGCTGTCCGTAGAAGGATCCGGTACCCTGCGCATAGGGATCGGCGGAAGGGAATCTGTATTCCCCGGTCTGCGGATCGATTTCCGGAAATGATGTCATATTATCGAAATACTGAGATGCCATTACGAATACCTCAATTTATTAACTGTATATAGATATAGTTAATAACATAATATCACATGACATGTTTATTTTGAACAACTGTGTTTTCAGCAAAAAAAGAAGAGCCGAAGCTCTTCCTTTTTTATTAAAGAACGATTTCCTTTCCTAGATGGAAGGACCACAGCACCATTTCCGTCACCGGAAGACCGAGTCTCTTGGAGACTGCCGTCCTGTAGCGCTCCAGCTGACCGGTATAGCAGTGCCGGAACTCCTCTTCGTCCCGGATCCGGTCCGTTTTGAAGTCCACAAGAACAAGATTTCCCTTTTCCAGGAAGATGCAGTCCGCAATGCCCTGGACCAGAATGGTCTCGTACGCAAATTTTTCGGGAACCTCCATGATATCCTTTGCGAAGACCGTATCGATGAAGGCATATTCCTTCCAGACTCTGTCCGCATTGAGCAGCCGGATGCCCAGATCGCTGGAGAAGAAGGTGCGGATGACCTCCGGTTTCAGAGAATCCGCGGATGCTCTGTCCATAAACCCGCCGTCCCTGAGTCTTGCAATCTCCGCTTCGGGATCCGCAGCCGCGTTCCGGTAATCGCAGATCTGCATGAACCGGTGCTGCGCCGTGCCCTTTTCGGCCGCGGACAGCGTGCCGCCTCTCGCGAAAGAGGGCTTAGAGATGCTGAAGATCTCTCCGTGTTCCTCGAGGCCGGTTACGGCGATCTTGGTCGGAAGCCTGGTCATGAAGGCATCCGGATAGACAAATCCGAGATTCCTGTTGATCTTCGCGGTCAGCTCCGGATCACCGGGGATTTTCTCCTCTTTTTTACCGCTTTGTGCGATGCCGGTATCCGTTTTGCCGTCAATCCAGAGCTCCAGGCTGCCCAGGACGGTGTGATTCCGGTCTCCGATGAAATCGGATTCCGTAAAACCGTTGGCGATATAGGAGGAGAAGACCCATTCGGCAAAAGAACCGCCGGACAGCATGGCATACGGGAGGGTCCTGCATCCGGATACGTTTTTCCCGCATTTTCCGTAGATCTTTCCGAATTCGGACAGTCCGGTTTCCGGCGTATTGCCAAACAGGGCAATATGCTCTCTGGCTCTGGTCAGCGCCACGTAAAGGAGCCGCAGTTCCTCGGAAAGATTATTCCTTTTCTTGTGTTTTGCGATGGAAAGATAGGAGGACGGCTTTTCCATCCAGGTTCCGCCGGATATTCCCCGGTGCATGAGCTTGGTGCCGAATCCGCATTTCGTATCCAGCAGGATGGTGGAGGAGCTCCAGTCATCGTCATTGAACCCATGAGTCAGGTCGGTAAGGATGACAAAGGGCCATTCCAGTCCCTTGGAGGCATGGATCGTCGCGATCGTGACGCCGTCGCCGGCTTTTGCGGCGATCTCCGGTCCCTTGTCGTTTTCGGCCATGTAGGCGCAGTGCCGGATGAAATCCGGAAGTCCTTTTCCGCCGTAGGAAGTGAACGAAGAGGCAAAGCCGATGAATTTGCGCAGTCTCGCCCTGCGGATCTCCGAATCGGGCGGCGCGCAGAGGAGGATCTCGGCCTTGGTATCGGTGATCAGAAATTCCACCAGCTCGTCAACCGAGGAGATGACGGCCTTTTCCCGGTATTCCCGGATCTTTCTCACCAGTCCGGCGCATTTGGGTTCATCCGAGGCGCAGGCCAGTTCCCACAGGGATTTTTTCCTGCCCCGGAGTTTCAGAACGGCCGCATCGTCTTCGGTGAAGCCGAAGATGGGACTCATCATGACGGTAAGCATATCGATATTCCGCCGGGGATTGTCGATGACGCTGAGCAGAGATTTCAGGATCATGATCTCGCTGGCACCGAAGAACGCGGTCTTGCCGCTGCCGACGCCGGTGATCCCGTATGCCGCCAGGGCATCCTGATAGAGCTTGACCTTGTCACCCGCCGAGCGCATGAGGATGCAGAAATCACTTTCCCTGCAGTCCCTGGTCTCCCCCGTGGCGGGATCCAGGACCTGTTCCTTCGAGGCCAGTTTCCCGTGGATGTAGGAGGCGACGCTGTCCGCCAGTTCCTCCCTGCTGCAGTCCACGAAATGGAACTCCATGCCGGGTCTGTCATTAGCCGACATGTATTCGCTGCCGGTGTTTCCGAAGTTCAGCTGTTCGTCCCTTTCGTAGTCGACGCCGCCGAAATCCGGCGTCATGACCGGATTGAACAGCGCGTTGACGGCCTCGATCACCGGCCGGCAGCTTCTGTAGTTGTTGTGGAGCGTGAGATAGGCCGGGAAAAGATGTTCCTCCGCCGGATGGCTGCGGTCCCGGACATCCGTAAAGATGGACGGGTCGGCATGCCGGAAGCCGTAGATGCTCTGCTTGACGTCTCCGACGCAGAAAACATTCCCTCTGCCGGCCGAAACGGCGTCGAAGATCATCTTCTGCTTGGCGTTGGTGTCCTGGTACTCGTCCACAAAGATGTAGTCCACGTTTCCGGAAACGGCCTTTGCCTCATCGGTGAAGGCCCCGTTCTCATCGTAGAGGAGCTTTATGGCGAGGGTCTCCAGGTCGCCGTATTCCAGCATCCGGCGTTCCAGCTTCATCCGGTAGAAATTGTCGGCGAACCTGTGCGTCACATGGAACAGCGCTTCCGCGATGTCCTTTTCCTGTTTCCACTGCTCCCGGCATTCCTCCGACGTGAAGGTGAAGGGGCCGCCGTCGATCCATTTGTCCAGAATGTTTCTTGCGGCCTCCCTGCAGACTTTCATTTCGGCGGCGTCGGGATCCGCCTTGGGAAATATTGCCGTTTTAAAATGAAGCTGTCCGACGGCCCCGGAAATGTCATCCCAGCTTCCGGACTCCAGTTTTTTCATGAGGAAAGAGATCTGGTCATATTCCGAACCGATCTCATCCGAGAAGTTCTTCGTGCATTTTATGCCGCTGTTCTCGTAATGGCGCAGGATCGTCCCGAGCAGCCGCAGGGCTTCGCCCGCAGCCTGTTCCGCGTCATGGAGCGCACTCTTTCCCCACCGTGTCTCCTCGGGCTTCAGGTCTCCGGACAGTTCTTCCAGCACCTTTTTCTCCCAGGAAGCCGGATCCAGAACATCGCATTCCATGTCGTAAAGCTCCCGGACCGCGCCGAGAGCTGCCCGGTCGTCGCGGGCCTTGCCGAAACAGGAGGCGAGGAACGTCATGGATCCGTCGTCTTCCGCATAGCATTCCTCGGCAGTCTGTTCCAGCGCATTTTCCCGGATCACGCCGGCAAAATCGTCATCGCAGATCGTAAAATCCGGCGGAATGTCCAACACGGAAAAATTCTCTCTCAGCAGCTTCGAGCAGTAGGAGTGGACCGTGCCGATATGGGCTCTCCGCAGCAGGCGGATCTGGTTCTTCAGATATTCGGAGGAGGGATCCGCCGCAAGGCGGCGGTTCAGTTCCACCTTGATCTTCTGTTTCATTTCCGCGGCTGCGGCGCGGGAAAACGTCACAACCACGATCCTGTTGGCCGGGGTGGGATTCTCCGTATCGCAGAGGATGTCGGCCACGCGCTGGACGAGCACCCGGGTCTTGCCGCTTCCGGCGGCAGCGCCTACGCGGATGTCTCCGCCTCTTCTGCTGACGGCTTTGCTCTGTTCCGCATTCAGTCCGATGCTCATTTTTCATCCTCCTCTCCCAGCAGTTCTTTCTTGTCCTTTTTCTCTATTTCGCGGTACTGCGATTCGCTGATCCTGTCGAACATGCAGACGGAACGGTAATCGCAGTACTGACATCCGTGAGGCTCATTGCGGTCTCTCTGTTCATGTGCGGGCGCCGGCTTTACGTTTCCGTTCCGGATGGACTCGGCGGCATTCTCCACAATGGCATTGACCCTCCGCTCGATCCTGGCAAAATCTTCTTCGGATACCAGGTTCTTGGTCTCCCAGGCTCCGTTCTTTCCGATCTTGGCGGGAATGAAAACGCCCTGTCCGTCGTCTTCCATGGCATTCAGCACGTCCTCGTCGTCGATCAGGATGCCCTTCATGCAGTAGGATTTCAGGGCGCTCTTCTCATCGCTGCCCGGTGCGGGATCGCCCGGCATGTACAGCACGCCTGCCGGCGCGGTGTCTCCGTCATACCTTCCGTTATTGTTCCGGTTGAGCGCGAACAGATACAGGAGCATCTGGATGTTGAGTCCCTCAAATACTTCGTACAGGTTGAACTCCTTGAACCCCGTCTTGTAGTCGACGACACGGAGGTAGACCTTTCCGTCCCTCTCATAGATGTCGACACGGTCGATGCTGCCTTGGATGACGGCCCTGCTGCCGTCGCTGAGCTCATAGACCGGCGTCTCTATGGTCTTCCCTCTGCCGATATCCAGCTCATAATCCACAGGGCGGAAACGGCTGTGCATCTGTTCCAGCCGGATCTGCTTTGCCAGAGCCGTGACGCCGTCCTTGATCTGCCTGATGAGAGAGGTCATCCTGCCGGTCTGTTCCGTGCCTTTCATGCTGCCCGCGAGATAATCGTCGCAGCAGTCGGAGCAGCGCTGTTCCAGTTCCGCATCGTCCACCCCGGTGAGGTCTCCGTTCAGACTCTTCAGAAGATCTTCCAGCGCCTTATGCACCATGCTTCCCGTGAGGTCGGCTGTCATATCCACCTTCTTCAGCCGGCGGATGCCGAGGGTATAGTTGACGAAATACCGGAAGGGACATTTTTCGAACACATCGATCTTCGACGCGGAAAGCGAGATCTCATCGCCCGCCAGTTTTTTCGAAAGTTCCCTGTTCCGGATGTTGCCGCGGACGCAGTTCATCCTCTCATACAGGCCAGCGCAGTCACCGCCGGCCTCCGAATCCAGGAGAGACTGCTTCCGTCTTCCGTCTTCCGAAGCCACCGACTCCGCAAACCGCTGCTCCGCGGTTGCGGCATTCACGATGCCGTCCGCTTCGTCCGGGATCATCTCCGGGATCGAAAGCGCATCGATCAGACCCTGAAGTTCGGCCGATATGAGCAGAGAGCCGCTGCCACCGTCCTCCCCGCAGCAGGAAAGATACAGTTTCTCGGAAGGGGCGCAGAGGGCGGAATAAAGGAAATATCCCTCCATGTCGCAGGCCTGTTCGAAGGAACAGGTGAGGACCATGTCCCGCTCGAAGAGAACGTCGCGTTCCTCCATGGTCAGGATGTTGGATTCGAAGCTGTCCCGCGGGAAAACGCCGTCGTTGAGTCCGAGGACAAAGCAGGCTCTCGGATTATAGGGTCTGGAGTGCGCCGCATCGCCTGCAAAGACGGTATCGGCATAGGCCGGGATATCGGAAGACATGACGCCGGAGGCGAGGACCCTCAGGGTGTCGCTCAGCTCGTCCCTGGAGACCGGATCCTCTCCCACAATGGCGTAGAGCTTGTCCAGCATCGAGAAGGCGATCTGTCCGTTGTTTCTGCCTTCTCCGTTCTTTTCCGTCACCAGTTTCAGGCCGCCGCAGGTCTCCAGAAGCGCAAATGCTTCCCGGATCAGCGTCCTTCCGGAGGCATTCCTGTTTTTCAGTACATAGGGAAGAAGCCAGGACATGATCTTTTTTCTGGCATTTTCCGTCTTTTCCAGGACCGCCGCCTGGGAGGCATCCGCCTCTCCGGCCCCGTCCGGATTGGCATCGAAGGGTTTCTCCCAGTTTCTGCCGTCGATGCCGTGCACGAAGGCATAGATTTCCAGCAGAGAGGTCTCCTCCTCGGAGATATCGCAGAGTCCGCATTTGAGGAGACGCAGGATGCTGTCCGTCCGGAAGGAGCCGGCCAGTTCGAAAGCAGCCAGCATGAAAACGGTCACGGGGGAGTAGAGCATGTTCTCTCCCTCATCGAAAAGGCTGGGAATGCCGAATTCCCGGAAGGTCCTGCGCACAGGCTCCCGGTAGTCTTCGGCGTTGCGGAACAGGACGGCGATCTCGCTGAACCGGTAGTTTTCCTCCCGGACCAGCCTCATGATCTCGGCCGCTGTTTTTTCCGCTTCGTCATACCGGTCCCCGGCGCTGAAATACGATACGCCGTCGGAGGATGCGTGTCCCGCCTTTCCGGTTCTCAGATACTCCTCGACACAGACGAGACCGTCCGACACATGCCGGTAATCTCCCTCCAGATGCTCCAGCACCGCCTCGGTGCAGAGCACCTCCCTGGAAATGGCCTGCAGCTGCTTCTTCGTCTTGATGCTCACCGCAAGTGCGGCGGAATCATCCTCGTCGCAGGTCAGCGCCACATTCACGCTGTCCGCTTTGGGCAGCATGGCCCGGATGAATTCATATTCCGCGGCCGTGAAGCCTGAAAATGCGTCGATGTAGACGCTCCTGTTTTCAAAATAATCCGAATCGGAAAGAAGGGAGGCGGCATAGCTGAGCTCACCCGCGTCATCGAAATAGTTTCTGGACAGGAGCTCCTCGTATTTTTCCAGGAGCATGGCGATCTCCCCGAATTTTCCCGCCGAAAGTTCGCTGCCGCATGCTTCCGCGGCTTCTCTCAGCTTCCCCGGGGTCGCGCCTGCGTTCCGCAGTTCGTCGAAAAGACCTGCCAGCATCCTGTAGAAGGCGGTGTCCCTGCCCTTCTTCCTGTAGTACTTCATTCCCGGAAGACACGCCGCCACGGCACGCCTTACCAGGGCGATTTTCTCCGCCTCCTCCAGGTGAACGGCGGAAGACCCGCCGCTTTCGCTGAGGATATCCCTGCAGAGTCTGCGGAAACTCTTGGTGCTCACTCTGTCCGCGAGGATGCCGGGCAGTTTCTCCACGATCTCCCTCTCGTAGGTATAGCCGGTCTGTTCCGGCACGATCATGATGCACTGACGGCCTTCTTTTGCCAGTCTGGTCACTTCTTCGAGACAGAGATAGGTCTTCCCGCTTCCTGCTTTTCCGGTGATGATTCTCAGCATTTCCGTTTCCCCTTCAGTAAAATCAAAGCCATCCCCCTCCTGAGGAAGGGAATGGCTGTTTAACCATTATCTATATTTTCGCACAACATATGTACCAAAAAAAGGTACTATTCCGGGATGATCTCGACGCCGCGTCCCTTATAGGAAGCGATCCAGGCCCCGTACTTCTCCTTCCGCAGTCCGCTGCAGCACTCGGAAAGGGCTCTGCTCCCCGCTTCGAACACGCCGAAAACGGCGGCACCGGTCCCGGTCATTGCCGTATAGACCGCACCTGCCTCCCTGAGCCGCTCCTTGAGCCTGACGGTCTCGCCGTCCCCGACAAAACCTTCGAAAATATTGGAAGCGCCCGCGAAAGCCGTTCCGAGATCTCCCTTTTTCAGGCCGTCGATCACAGCTGCGGTATCCGGATGAGCGATATTCTCCGCGCTGTCGATGAGCGCAAAGGTTTCCTTCGTGGAATGCCCCGTTCTGGGCATGGCGATCAGAAGACGGTATTTCGACTTGCTGCGGAATCTGGTGATCTTTTCTCCGATGCCCTGAACCCTGGCGCATCCGCCGATGATGCAGAAGGGGACATCGGCTCCGACCTTCTCTCCCACGCTGCAGAGTTCCTTCAGGCTGAGGCCGTACTCCATCATCCTGTTGAGGCAGATGAGGGCCGCCGCGGCGTCTGCGCTGCCGCCTCCGAGCCCCGCCTGCGACGGGATCCTCTTATGGAGGGAACAGGATACCTCGGGGACCGGGCATCCGACATGCTCCGAAAGCCTGATGGCAGCCTTGAAAACAAGGTTCTTCTCATTCAGGGGAAGATACCGGACGTTGGAGGTCATGGAAAAGGCCTTTCCGGGCGTCCGGACAAATTCCAGCTCGTCGAAAAGACTGGCGGAGACGTTCACCATGTCCATGAGGTGATATCCGTCTTCCCGGAGTCCCGTGACGTCGAGGGAAAGATTCACTTTTGCGAAGGCTCTCGCTTTAATCGAGTTCATGAATGAACGCCTCTATGCCGGCAATGGCTTTTTTCAGGTGTTTGAGCGAATAGCAGTAGGAAACGCGGATGTATCCCTCTCCGCCGGGTCCGAAGGCATTGCCGGGAACCACGGCGATCTTCTTCGATCTCAGCAGTTTCTCGCAGAATTCCTCGGACGTCATGCCGGTGGACTTGATGCTGGGGAAGCAGTAGAAGGCGCCCTTCGGCTCGAAGCAGCTGAGGCCCATCCGGTTGAAGGCATCCACCATGTATCTTCTTCTCGAGTCATATTCGTTTCTCATCATCTCGACGTCTTCATCGCAGTCCCTCATGGCCACGATTCCGCCGTACTGCGCCATGGTAGGGGCGCACATGATGGTGTACTGGTGCAGCTTCACGATCTGCTTGGCGAGCGGTGCCGGCGCACAGACATATCCGAGTCTCCATCCGGTCATGGCGTAGGACTTGGAGAAGCCGCCCACATAGATGGTCCGCTCCCAGGCATCCCTGGATACGGAAGCATAGGAGACATGCTTCACTCCGCCGTAGGTGAGTTCCGCATAGATCTCGTCGCTCAGCACGAAAATATCGGTCCCGACCAGGATCTCCGCGATCTTCTGAAGATCGTTCCGGTCCAGGATGGCACCGGTGGGGTTCGCCGGGAACGGCAGGACCAGAAGCTTTGTCTTCTCGGTGATGGCTTCCTTGAGTTCTCTCGGCACGATCCTGAAATCATTCTCCTCTTTCAGGACCAGCGGCACGACATTGGCGCCGCACATCCTGGCAATGGGTTCGTAGCAGACAAAACAGGGACTGGGGATGATGACCTCGTCTCCGGGGTTGATGACCGCGCGCATGGCAATGTCGATGGCTTCGGACCCTCCGACGGTGACGACGACCTCGCTCTTCGGGTCATATCTGACATTGAATTTCCGGTCAAGATAGTCGGAGATCTGATTTCTCAGTTCGATCAGTCCCGCATTTCCCGTATACCATGTCTTGCCTCTTTCCAGACTTTCGATTCCGGCGCGGCGGATCTCCCAGGGCGTAACGAAGTCGGGCTGGCCGACGCCCAGGGAAATGCATCCTTCGATCTCTTCGGCGAGACTGAAGAACTTTCTGATGCCGGAGGGCTGGATGTCCTGGAGTTCGGAAGACATCAGTTTTCCGTAATTCATCACCGGAGCGTCTCCCTTTCGTCGATCTCTTTTTCCGCGGTGACCCTTCCCTGCTTCTTGTAGGTCTTGAGGACGAATCTGGTCGATGTGGAGATGACGGACTCCATCGGGGCGAGTCTCGTTGCGACAAACAGGGCGATATCCTTGAAGTCCTTGCCTTCCACGGTCAGGGAGATATCGCTTCCGCCGCTCATGAGATAGCAGCTCTTGACTTCCGGCATTTTGGCCACCATCTCGGCGAAATCATCGTATCCGAAGTTCTTTTTCGGCGAAACCTTCAGTTCGATGAAGGCTTCGACAAGGCCCTTGTCCGCCTTGTCCCAGTCCACGACGGCTCGGTATCCAAGGATCGTTCCGTCCTCTTCCATGGCCGACATTTCGGTTGCCACCTGTTCGGGGGTGCTTCCGGTCATGGAAGCCAGTTCCTCCAGGGAAAGCCTTGCGTCTTCGCATAAAAGCTTCAGCAGTTTGGTCATTTTATAAACCTCTTATTCGTCATAGGTGTGTCCGAAGCACTCCTCGAGTGCCTTGATCTCATTGACGCGTCTCTCATGGCGTCCGCCCTCGAACTTTGCGCCGAGGAAAGCGTCGACAAGCTTGAATGCCGTTTCGGGCGTGACGACTCTTCCGCCGAAGCAGAGGATATTGGCATCGTTATGTCTGCGGATATATTCCGCGGTGAAAACATCGGAGCAGCAGGCCGCGCGGATGTCCTTGATCTTGTTGGCGGCAATGGAGATGCCTGCGCCGGTGCCGCAGATGAGGATTCCGAGCTCATCCTTGCCGCTCAGTATCCTTTCGCAGCCTTCCGCAGCGATCTCGGGGTAGTCGCAGCTTTCTTCGGAATAAGTGCCCACGTCGTGCACGGTGTATCCCTTTCCGCGGAGATATTCGGAAACATCCTCCTTGAGGAGATATCCGCCGTGGTCGCTTCCAATCATGATGTTCATTTTATTTCGTTCCTTTCGTATTTTCCGTTCGTTATTTTCTGTTCCGTTCAGCCTGTGACAGCTGGTGATAAGCGGGTCTGAGATCCCCGACGGAAACAGTCTCTCCCTTTTCCGCCATGCTCTCCGCTTTTTTTGCGACATATGCCGCATGGACATACCAGTATTTTTCTTCGCTCAGCACGCTTCCGGGCACCGCATCGGCGGCAGCCTTCGCGGCATCGCCGACGACCAGCGGCTCCCTGATGCCTGCTGCGGAAAGTTTCTCCGCAAGTTCCGGCAGGGGCACGATCTCCTCGGCCATGGCTTCGGTGAGAACGCCGTTCTCATATTTATAGGCGGTGCAGTAGACACGCTTCTGTCTCGCGTCCACGACGGCCAGCACATCCCTGCCGCAGTCCTTCACGGCTTCCGCCAGGGCATCGAAGGTGGATACGGCAGCGCAGGGCTTGTTTCCGGGGAACGCGAGTCCCTTGACCAGTCCCATGCCGATGCGCAGTCCGGTAAAGGAACCGGGTCCCGCCGTGACGGCGTAGACGTCGACCTGGGAGGGCAGCACGCCGGAATACTGGAAGGCCTCGTCACATCGCACGAGCAGGGTCTCGGAATGGGTAAGGCCCTCATTAGCATATGCTTCATAGAGTAATTCTCCGTCCTTGAGAACTGCGGCACTTCCGGCCGCAGAAGAGGAATCGACTGCAAAAATAATCAAAATATCAGCTCCCTGGGAGATTCCATATGTATTCTGCGGCTGTTTTCCCCGCAGTGTTCGATTTTTAAAATGATGGCGTCGTCGCTGACGGCATACGGGACGTTCTCGGTCCACTCCATGAATACGACCATCCGTCCGTCGAGATAATCGTAGAAACCGGTGCCGTAAAGTTCGTCCTCCGACCCGATCCTGTACAGATCGAAGTGTGCAACATCCAGCTTTTTTCCGCGGTACTCGTTCACGATTGCAAAGGTCGGGCTGTTGATCGCACCCTCATAGCCGAGAGCGTGCAGCACGCCTCTTGTAAAGGCGGTCTTGCCGGCGCCGAGATTGCCGTACATGGCAACCATGTCCCCGGGCTTCAGTGCTCCGGCGAACCTGCTTCCGACCGCTTCCGTTTCGTCCTGGCTCTGCGTCAGGAATTCATATTCAAACATCTACCAAATACAGCTTTCTGAAATATTCCTCACCCGCTCTCACGGGTTCTTTTCTCACCAGGTTGTACAGATCCGTGGCCCTGCATTCCTCCGCGGCAAACTTTGCGGAATTTCCGCCCGCTTCCGAGAGGCGCTTCAGGCTGTCCGACACCTGGATCGTCACCTTATTTTTCAAAAGGCCCAGCAGCCTGGTGCCGCCGGCACCCACCGCCAGGATCCTCGCATAGGGAACACGGTCCGGATAGGCACCGTCTATGCCGAGCACGGCACGGCACACCGTTCTCTTCACCCTGCTCATCGTATAGCGTTTGGTATTCGCGAGTCCGAACACCTGATCGATCGAGACAGACTCCCGGGCCGCTTTCCGGATCCGGTCGCCGAGACCTCCGGCGGAATCCGCAACGCTGTCGAGATCCGCTTCACGGAGCTTCAGGAGGGCGACCGCCGACCAGACGGCATCATCCACGGCTCCGCCGTACCGGAGCATTGCGGCCGTTTCCGGGCTCACCGCCCCGTCCGGGATCTTCCCTTCCGCCGCGGCTTCACGCACACCGTGGGCAGTAACGCCGCCCGGCTCGCGTTTCAGCGTCATGGCGGACATGCCCCGGCATCCGAGTCTCCGGATGGCCTTTATATATTCAACTCCAAGTATATTATTCGGAGAATTCAACAGTTCGGAATAGTCATTTCCCAGTTTCTGTCCCAAAACCAGCGACTGCGCCGTGGGATAGCTGAGTCC
>R06__coassemble_473_pt1 | contig 14695 bp, 16 predicted proteins | sample R06__metabat2_low_PE_050 | metagenome-assembled genome bin R06 | reverse complement strand
ATATAATATCAGTACTTATATTTTGCTTATAAGGATTACCATGTCCAAAAGGACATTATTCAATACTAACGAGGTAAGAAAAGTGGCCAATAAATTCTCGCTCAACATCGCCGGCATCAGTCTCATCGTCAACACGGACGAGGAAGCTGAACACGTACGCTATCTGAACGATACGCTCAACAGCGATCTCAAGACCGTGCTCGAAGCCAACAAATCGGCATCGGTGACCAATGCGGCCATACTCTGCGCGCTGGATTATCTGGACAGGTTCGACAAGGCAAATAAAAACGCCAGCAACATGCGCAATCAGATCAAGGACTACCTTTCCGAAGCAGCCAATTCGAAAATGATGTATGATGACCAGCTGCTCAAGAACACGCAGCTCCTTTCGGAGATCAAGGGACTCCGCGCCCAGGTCAACAAGCTTGCCACCGACGGCGCCCAGGGCAGCGCAACGGAAGATGCTCTCCGCAAGGAACTCGAGGATGCACGCAACGATTATGAGACGATCCGTTCCCAGCTGAAGGAACAGCTTGACAGCAACAATGATCTCACGGAAAAGATCAAGTCCCTCAACGACAGTGAATTTGCCAAGGACAACGAGATCCGCCGCCTGACGGAAGAGAACCAGAAACTCACCGAAAGAAACGACCTTGTGGAAGGAAAAGCACAGGAACTTGTCGAAAAATATCAGACGATGAGCACCGATTCCAATACGCAGATCAAGGCTCTCACCGAGAAGCTCGCCAAGACCATGGATCTGAACGAGCAGCTGGAAGCCCAGGCGCAGGAACTCCAGAAGAGGATCCAGGTCCTGAGAAGCCAGCCGGCAGAAGCTCCCGCCGCACAGCCTCAGGCAGAAACCGTTCAGGAAGCCGAAGCAGACGCACAGGAGGCGCCCGCGGCTGCGGCACCCGAAGAGAATGAGGATGACAGCTACAAGGCCATGCCCGAACAGGACAACGAGACCGAAGCGCTCCTCAAGGATGCGGACCAGAACTTCCCCAACCCCGCCACCGAGATCAAGCAGCGCACCGACAGCAGAGTATTCGATTATGAGGACGGCATTGTCAAGGAAAACGGCGAGGTCGGAATCGACGATTCCTTCAAGACCTTCGGCCAGATGATCGCGGAGGAAAAGCACCGCGGCGAAGCGGCAAAGAAGCGCAGACAGGAAGAAAATGAAGATGACGATCTTCCCAATCTTTCCTGGATCAACGATGTATGACCCGGAGTTCCCATGGAAAAGATAAAAATCAAGAAACTCGATCCGCGGGCCGTCATTCCCCAGAAGGCTACTTCGGGTTCCGCCTGTTATGACCTGCGTGCCATTCTCGACGAACCTTATGTCCTGAAAGCGGGAGAATTTCATTCCTTCCCGACGGGACTTGCCATAGAGATGCCTTCCGAAGACTGCGTCGCCCTGATTTTCTCCAGAAGCGGCATGGGCGCAAAACACGGCATTACCTGTTCCAATTCCGTCGGTGTCGTCGATTACGACTACCGCGGAGAACTCACCACGTCCCTCATTAACCACAGCAATGAAGATTACGTCATCAATCCCGGCGACCGCATCGCCCAGATGATGATCATCCGGAACGTTCCTCTCGAGGTCGAGATCGCCGAAGAACTCGGCGAGACCGAACGCGGAGCCGGCGGTTTCGGATCCACGGGTAAAAACTGATGAACTACATACTGGCTTCCAAGAGTCCGAGAAGAAAAGAACTCTTCCAGCTCATCTGTCCGGAATTCCGGCAGATCGTGTCCCATGTGGACGAAAGAAGCATTCAAATTACCGAACCGGATAAACTGTGCGCGGAACTGGCCAGACTGAAATGTCTTGCCGTTTTCAGCGAAAATCCGGACTCCTGCGTGATCGGAAGCGATACGATGGTATCGGTCGACGGCACGCTCCTCGGAAAGCCGAAGGACAGAGAAGACTGCATCCGGATGCTGAAAATGCTCTCCGGCCGTGAACACAACGTCTATACCGGTGTCTATATCGCCTCGCCGGAAAAACAGGAAGGTTTCACCGTCTGCACCGATGTCTACTTCATGGAAATGAGCGATGCCGAAATCGAAGCCTATGCCGACACCGATGACCCCTATGACAAGGCCGGTGCCTACGGAATACAGAGCGGCGCGGCAAGATTCATCGAAAAGATCGACGGTGATTATTTCAGCGTCATGGGTCTTCCGGTGAACGCCCTGTACGTCCACATGAAAAATCTCGGACTTCTGTAAAGAAAGGAGACCCCGTCCGATGGGTTACATCACTTCGATCTGCTCAGGCAAGGACGGAGTAGGAAAATCGACCGTTGCGGCACTTCTCGGAGAGGCCATGGCGTTTTCCGGAAGCAGGGTCCTCCTGATCGAGTTTGAAAACGGGCTGCGGTGTCTCGACCGCTTCCTTGCGGCCAACGAATCCACCCTTTTCAACATCGGAGACGTCATGAGCGGAAAATGTTCCAGTGGAGATGCCGTTGCCGTTTCCCCGCTCTCCCCGAACCTCAGCGTGATATTCGCAGGGTTTGCCAGAGAGGAATGCAGGAAAAAACAGTTTCCGGAACTGATTGCCGCTCTATCCGCAAGGTACGATCATATTCTTCTCGATACGGACTGTTCCGATGAATCCCTCAAAGCCGTATCCGCCATCGCAATGAACAACCTCATCATCTCGACGCAGGATCCTACCGGCGTCAGGGATGCGGAGTATGTCTGTGAAAAGCTTTTTTCGTACGGCGCCCCCAACATAAAAGTAGTATTCAACAGAGTAAACTCCGCTTACATCAGGAAAGGTTTCTCGGCCGATCTTGACACGTGCATGGATGTCGTGGGAGCCCCGCTCGCCGGCGTCATCACCGAAATTCCCGAGATTTATGATTCCGTTATGAACGGCAGGCCTTTGCAAAAAGGCAGTCTTCCATATACAATATTCGATAACATCCGAATCCGCCTGGAGGGTGGCAGCGCCCCTCTGGCTGTTATTTAAGGAGAGAGAAAAATGAATATAGCATTAATCGCACACGACTCCAAGAAAGAACTCATGGTTCAGTTCTGTATTGCCTACAGCGGCATTCTCTCGCGCCACAGCATCTGCGCTACAGGTACTACCGGAAAACTTGTCAAAGAAGCGACCGGCCTCAATATACAGACTTTCCTCTCAGGCACCCAGGGCGGCGACCAGCAGATTGCCGCAAGGATCGCCTGCAATGAAATAGACCTTCTTCTTTATTTCCGTGACCCCATTTCCGCAAAGGAAAGAGAACCCAACGAAGCCAACCTGCTCCGTCTCTGCGACGTTCACAATATTCCTGTCGCAACGAACATCGCTACCGCCGAAGTCCTGATTCACGGACTTGAGCGCGGCGACCTTGACTGGCGCAATATTGTCAACCCCAAGGCCTGATCCAGAACCAGTTAATAACATGAATACTCCGCTTGAAAGAGCGGAGTATATTTCAGAAAGGACCTTTTATGGCTCAGATATCTTCCCCGAAAGGCACTGCGGACGTTCTTCCGCAGGACAGTGCCAAATGGCAGTTCGTCGAAAACAAGCTCCGCAGCGTATGCGAACGCTTCGGCTATCTTGAAACGCGCACGCCTACTTTCGAACACACCGAAGTCTTCCAGCGCGGTGTCGGTGACTCCACCGACGTCGTCGACAAGGAGATGTACACCATGACCGACAAGGGCGGTCGTTCCATCACCCTCAGACCGGAAGGAACCTCCGGCGTCGTCCGCTCCTTCATCCAGAACGGCGTGCTCACCGAGACCCTTCCCGTCAGATCCTACTACCTGATCTCCTGCTTCCGCTACGAGAAGCCCCAGGCAGGCAGACTCAGAGAATTCCACCAGCTCGGTGTCGAGACCTTCGGCGCCCCCGGTGCGGATGCGGATGCGGAAGTCATCCGTGTGGCAAAGGGATGCCTCGATGAAATGGGCATCAAGAAAGTAAGACTCGAGATCAACTCCATCGGATGCCCGAAGTGCAGGCCTGCTTACCGCAAGGCTCTCTACGATTATTTCAAAGGTCATGAGAGCGAACTCTGCGATACATGCAAGGACAGACTCGAACGCAACCCGATGAGGATCATCGACTGCAAGAGCCCGATCGACCACGCCATTGCCATGAAAGCTCCGATGGCTCTCGACTATCTCTGCGATGAATGCAGGGAGCACTTTGAAAACGTCAAGAAATACCTCACAGAGGCAGGCATCGAATACACGGTCAATCCGACCATCGTCCGCGGGCTCGATTACTATACCAAGACCGTCTTTGAATTCGTCCATGAATCCGCAGGCGCCCAGGGCGTTGTCTGCGGCGGCGGAAGATATGACGGACTCGTCCAGGAACTCGGCGGCAACCCGACATCCGGCATCGGTTTCGGCATGGGTGTCGAAAGACTCATCAACGTCGCCCAGAGCGAAGGCGTCGAATTCCCGAAAGCACCCGGTCCCGATGTTTTCTTCGGTTTCATCGGAGATAAGGGTCAGGCCATGGCAAGACAGCTCACCTATTCCCTCCAGGATGCCGGTGTCAAAGCGGTATATGACATCAACCTCCGCAGCCTCAAGGCGCAGCTCAAGTATGCCAATAAGCTGAGCGCAAAATACACGGTCGTCATCGGCGACGATGAGGCAGACAGCAGAAAAGCCAAGCTCAAGAACATGAGCACCGGCGAAGAAACGGTGATCGATCTCACTGCGGAAGCTGTCAGAGAAGCAATCGGCTGAGAGATACAGACAAATGAGCGGCGTTTCCCCTGCGGGAAGCGCCGCTTTCCTTGAAAGTTCCCCAAAACGTAATACACAGAAAAAGGTGTCTTCCGCCGGAAGACACCTTTTAAATTTCAGAGAGGTAAATTCAGAAGCCTCGAAAGAAAGCCGATGAACAGCTCATGCACATATTCGATCAGGAGCGGAATATCGTCGATGGTATATCTCATGACCACGAAATAAACAAAACTGAAGAGGCAGGCCGCCACCATTCCGATGAGCCAGAGGATCAGCCTTGCCCTGCCCAGATATTTCTTCTGCCTGCGGAATGTAAGGCCGAGTGCCCATGCTCCCGCGATGATCAGACCTATGACGGGAATATAGAGAAGAATCCAGCTGATCACAAGATTCCAGGGATGGAGCATTGCATATTTTCCTTCGGGTTCCGGTTCCGGATCCTTCAGCCCCAGCATCTGCCGGACACGGTGCGCGGGAGAATCCCCCTCCTCCGGCACTTCCGGCTCCTCAAACTCATGTTCCGGTTCCGGGACATAGGTCTCATCCGTCATGAATCTGCCCCTGTCCGGTGCCTTTTCCGTTTTCTCTTCATTATAGGTGGTTTCAATGGGAACACTGTTTTCCGAAGGAGCCTCTGCCGCATTTTCACTGCACTGCGCATCGGCGGCCGCGTTCTGTGTTCCCTCCGGAAGCACAGGATCTGTTTCCTTCGTTTTTTCTTCGATTCCCAGGAAGGAACGAATGCTCATTTCAGTTTTCCTCCAGGATCACTGCCTCATAAGGCTTCAGATAGCCACTGAAGTCTTCGGAATTCGAGCTGGAAAGCACCATTTTCCCGGAACAGGCGGTTTTCTGTTCCCGGTCCGTGAAGTTCAGAGCTATGACAAACTTTCTTGCCCTGTATTCCCTTCTGTAGGCAAACACATTGCCTGTGGAAAGCGTCTCAAAAGAACCATAGACCAGTGCCGGTGTCTTTTTCCTCAAACTCAGAAGCGTCTTATAGTAGTTCAGGATGGAATCCCCGTCCTTTTCCTCTTTTTCCACATTGTAGGTTTCGTATTCGGGATTGACCTTGATCCACGGAAGCACCAGCGAGAAGCCGCCGTTTACGCCGTCGCTCCACTGCATGGGCGTCCTGGCGTTGTCCCTGGAAACCTCGCGTATGATCCTGGCAATGTACTTTTTCGGGAAATGAAGTTTTCTTGCGATCGAGACGACATTCTTTGTCTCGACATCCCGGACTTCGTCTTCCTTCAGGTCCGCATTGCTCATGCCGATCTCTTCGCCCTGATAAATGAATGGCGTGCCTCTCAGCGTCAGGAGAAGCGTGGCCAGCATCTTTCCGCTCTGGTTCCGCAGATAGCCCTTCGTTCTGAATTTGGAAATGCTTCTGGGAAGGTCATGGCTTTCCAGCGCATTCGCATTCCAGGGCAGTTCTTCCATCCATTTGGCGATGCCCTCGGTATATCTCTGGCTGGAGAATTTTCTCCGGAACCATTTGATTCCCCTTGCATCCGCCAGCGTATGGTCGAAATAGAAAAGCTCGTCCAGTTCCCTGTCTTCCCTGAAACAGAGGTCATAGGCATCCTGCGTATCCGCAAATACGGTCTCTCCGACCGTGAATGCATCATACTTCGAGAGAACATCGCGCTGAATCTCCCGCAGAATGGAATGGCATCCCTCTGTGGTGATATAGTGCTCCTTGCCCCTCGGAAGCCCCTTTTTGCCGTTTGCAAAGCTTTCCTTATATATGATATTTATGACGTCGCAGCGGAATCCGTCTATGCCCTTTTCGCACCAGAACCTGAAAATGTCCTTGATCTCCTCGAGGACCTTCGGATTGCTGTAATTGAGATCCGGCTGCCCCTTTGCAAACAGGTGGAGATAATACTTTTTCCTGTTTTCGCTGTATTCCCAGACATCGCCGCCGAAAAATCCGTTCCAGTTGTTGGGCGCGGCGTTTTTCTTTCCCCTGCCGTCCTTCCAGATGTAGTACTCATCATACGGCGCAATGCCTTCACAGCTCTTTCTGAACCACTCGTGCTGGGAAGAGGTATGGTTGATGACCATGTCCATGATGACCCGGAGCCCCTTTTCATGGGCCTTACGGATCAGTTCATCCATATCCTCCATGGTGCCGAACATGGGATTGATGGCTCTGTAATCGCTGATATCGTAGCCGTTGTCCTCCATGGGAGAGGCATATACCGGTGAAAGCCAGATGGCTCCGACTCCGAGATCGCGGATGTAATCCAGTTTTGATATGATTCCCTTCAGGTCTCCGTAACCGTCGTTGTCGCTGTCACAGAAACTCATGGGATAGATCTGATATACGGCTTCTTCCTGCCACCACTTACCCAAAGCGCTAACCTCGTCTTCCAGTTTTTGTATAGTATACCACATCCCGCAATTATACATTAGGGATAAGGCTGTTTATTGTTTTTTAGTTCAAAAGTGATATTATATTTCTATTAAAATATGTAAGAAATATACAAAAGAGGTATTCCATTGCCAGATTGTAACAGGAATTGCAGCAGCTGCAGCCGGAACTGTGCCTCCCGCCAGGAACCTTCCAGTTTCCTTGCTCCGCAGAACAAGGACTCCAATGTCAAGAAGGTCATCGCGGTGGTCAGCGGTAAAGGCGGCGTCGGCAAATCGCTCGTAACATCGCTTCTTGCTACGGCAACCAACAGAAAAGGATATAAAACGGCAGTTCTCGACGCCGATATCACGGGACCGTCGATCCCGCAGGCCTTCGGTCTTACCGGAATGGCAAATGCAGACGATGACGGTATTCTTCCCACCATGACTGCGGACAATATCGAAGTCATGTCCCTGAACCTTCTTCTCCCTGAGAAGACCACTCCCGTCGTATGGAGAGGTCCGGTGATCTCCGGGACCGTCAAGCAGTTCTGGACCGACGTCAAATGGGGTGAAGTGGATTACATGTACGTAGACATGCCTCCGGGAACCGGAGATGTTCCGCTCACGGTCTTCCAGTCTCTCCCTGTGGAGGGCATCGTCATCGTGACAACGCCGCAGGAGCTCGTGGGCATGATCGTCGAAAAAGCCTGCAACATGGCAAAGATGATGAATGTCCCGGTACTGGCTCTGGTCGAAAACATGAGCTACATTCAGTGCCCGGACTGCGGCAAAAAGATCCCGGTATTCGGAGAAAGCCATGTTGAAGAAACAGCAGCACGTCTCGGCATTGACTGTTATGCACAGATTCCGATCGATCCTTCCATTTCAGCCGCCTGTGACGCAGGCGCGATCGAATCCGTGAACGGCACATGGATTGATAATGTGGTCGATAAGATCACAGAAAATAAAACTAAATAATTTTGGAGGCAGCACAGATGGTTTTAACAGAAGACGGACTTCAGTATCACGTAAGACTTAAGGAAGGCGATGTCGGCAGATATGTTTTTCTTCCCGGCGATCCCTTCAGAACAGACCTCATCGCAAGCTTTTTCGACGAACCGAAGCTTGTCGCCCACAACCGTGAGCACAAGACCTGGACAGGATATCTCGACGGCGTCAAGGTATCCGTCACATCGACCGGTATGGGCTGCCCTTCCACCGCAATCGCTCTCGAAGAGCTGATCCACGTCGGTGCAGACACCTTTATCCGCATCGGAACCGCAGGCCGCGTCTGCCCGGAATCCTATGACGAATCCCTGGACGGCGTCATCTGCACGGCAGCCGTACGCGATGAAGGCACAACCATTCATTACATTCCTGTCGAATATCCCGCTGTCGCCGACCGTCATGTCGTCGACGCTCTCGCAAGAGCCGCAAAAGCCAAGGGCCTCAATTACATCGAAGGCATCACCCAGTCCAAGGATTCCTTCTACGGACAGCATGAGCCGGACAACATGCCCGCGGCAGCAAGACTTCATGAGCGCTGGACAGCCTGGGAAAAGGGCCACGTCATGTGCTCCGAAATGGAGTGCGCAGCCCTGTTTGTCATTTCTTCCATCCGCGGTGCAAGAGCCGGCGCCATCATGAACTTCAAGGACATGAAGGACACCATCGGTGTTGCCTGCGACGCCATCAGAATCCTTGAAAGAGAAGACGGAGAAATCAAATGAGTGCAATTACAGAAAATGATGTGATGTATCACATCCACTGCAAGAAAGGCGACGTCGGCGAATATGTATTCCTTCCCGGCGACCCCTTCAGAACCGATATCATCGCTTCCTATCTCGATGATGCCAAGCTCGTTGCCCACAACCGCGAGCACAAGACCTGGACAGGATATCTCGACGGCGTCAAGGTATCCGTCACATCGACCGGCATGGGATGCCCGTCCACGGCCATCGCCTGCGAAGAGCTGATCAAGATCGGCGCAAAGACCCTGATCCGCATCGGAACAGCCGGTGCCGTAAAGGATCCTAAGGATGCGGAGAATTATGACTGCTGCGTCGTCACGGGCGCTGTCCGCGATGAAGGCACGACCATTCACTATGTCCCCGTTGAATTCCCCGCCATCGCAGACCGCCATGTCGTGGATGCGCTCACCAGAGCAGCCGAAGCAAGAGGCCAGCGTGTCCTCGAGGGAATCACCCAGTCCAAGGACTCTTTCTACGGTGAAGTCGAACCCGAGACCATGCCTGTCGAAAAGAGACTCCGTGAGCGCTGGGCAGCCTGGATGAAGGCCGGCGTATGCTGCTCCGAAATGGAGTGCGCAGCCATTTTCGTCATCTCCCAGATCCGCGGTGTGCGCGGAGGCGCCATCATGAACTGGGGCAATATGGATGAGACCATCAAATCCGCCTGCGACGGAGTAAGGCTTCTCATCAAGGAAGATCAGGCAAAGAAAAAATAATGGGACAGACAGCCAATAATTCAGTAACGGAGTATAAGGAGAAATATTACCGCAGAAATTACCTCTCCCTCCTCATCGAAGGCCTGTGTTTCAATCTCGGTTTCTATCTCTGCTCAGCCTCCACCGTGATGCCGGCCTATATCTCGCAGCTTTCCTCCAGCACCATTGTGCTCAGCCTGATCTCCGTCATGGAATACGGCGTTGCCAATGTGGCGAGCATCTTTTCCGGTCTGATCGGCATCAACTCCAGACATCCGAAGCGCGATACGATCCTCATCTGCTTCACGCAGAGGCTTGGTCTTTTTGCCATTGCTCTTTCGACCTTCATCGTCGGAAAAGCTTCGGTTCAGACCGTGCTTGTGATCTTCTTCATCGCCTACTTCATCAACTGCGTTTCCTACGGAATTTCCAGCCCCGTGTTCTATCAGCTCACAAACAGCTGCATCTACAGGGACACCGGAAAATTCTACGGAATGTACCATACGGCAGGAAGCCTTGCAGGCGTCGTTTCTTCCGCACTTCTCACCTATTTCATGGGCATCTACGTGTTCCCGAAGAACTACACCGTCTGCTTCTTCCTCGGTCTCCTCGGCCAGCTGGGATCGACACTTTCACTGACCATCGGCATCAAGGAAGCACCTGTCGATCTTTCCAACCAGGAACATGTTTCCGTAAAGGATCTGCCGAGACTTTTCAAAGAAGCGCTCAGCAACCGTAAATACGGGCAGTTCACCATCCTCTATGCCATCCTCGGAGCCGCCCAGTTCGCCCTTCCCTTCTATGTGGTGCGTTTTTCCTCCGCTGAAGGAGTTCCGGCAAACTATGTCGGCATCATGTCCTTTGTCTACCTGATTGCCTCGATCGTTGCAGCCCGTGTATCCGGCGTAATGATCGACAAATACGGTTTCATGAAGACCATGGTCTTCCTCGGAGCACTGGGCTTCGTGGGAGCGGGCATGGCAGCACTGACCACCAATCTGTACGTCGGATATGCCGTTTATGCGATCTCCGCAGCCTGCACCATCGGTTTCGGAATGACGGAATCCGTTGCCGCCTCTTCCATCGGAGAGGAAAACAGGACTTCCCTCTATCTTTCCGCCTCCAGGCTTTGCGCGGCCCCGATCTACATCGCCGCCTCGCTCTGCAGCGGCATCGTTGCTCAGTACACATCCATGAGCACTGTATTCTTCATTGCGGCTGCCGCTTTCGCTGCGACCGCCATCCTCGGCGCCAGATTTTCGAGAGAATGATTCCGGTGATTCAATGATCTTACAGGCTGTGCTTACGAAAAAGCACAGCCTGTTTTTCGTTCCCGAACAATTCACATATTGTCCTTGATTCTGAGTGAAAACAGACTATAATATATACAAATAGGAATCATTCCTAATTTTGAGGTATAAAATGACAAAACAGAGAGATCTTGTTCTCAGGGTACTGCGGGAATCGGAAGGCCATATGACTGCAGCCCAGATCTATAAAAACGCTTCGGAAAAGATGCCCGGCATTGCCGTCGGCACAGTTTACCGGAATCTCGGCATTCTGGAGCAGAACCATCTCATCAGCAGATTTACGATGAGCGACGGTACCGCAATCTACGACAAGACTCCCACCAGACACAGTCACATGATCTGCGTCAAATGCAGAAAGATCACCGATATCATGGACGATTCCATCATCTCCGCACTTGAGGAAAAGACTTCGGTGAAATTTCTTTCCGTGTTCATGACAGCGGAATATATCTGCGACGAATGTGCCGCAAAATCATAAGCAGGCGAATCATATTCGCTTACAATATATCAATTCTTATTCAAAATCATTTTAAGGAGCATTGTTAAAATGGAATTAAAGGGTTCACAGACAGAGAAGAACCTGCAGTTTGCATTTGCAGGTGAGAGCCAGGCACGCAATAAGTACACATACTTTGCAAGCCAGGCAAAGAAGGAAGGATACAATCAGATCGCCGCTATCTTCACAGAGACAGCAGAGAACGAGAAGGAACATGCAAAGCTCTGGTTCAAGTACCTCGGCGGTATCGGCAAGACAGCTGACAACCTCAAGGCAGCAGCTGCAGGCGAGAACGAAGAGTGGACATCCATGTACAAGGACTTTGCAGAAGTTGCAAAGAAGGAAGGCTTCAACGATATCGCAGCACGTTTCGAAGGCGTAGGCGCTATCGAGAAGGAGCATGAAGAGCGCTATCTCACTCTTCTCAAGTCCCTTGAGAACGGCAGCGTATTCAAGAAGGACGATGTCGTTGTCTGGAAGTGCACAAACTGCGGACACATCCATGTCGGTGCAGAAGCACCCGCAATCTGCCCTGTCTGCGCTCATCCCCAGGCATATTTCGAGCTCGTTTCAAAGAACTATTAATCTTACCAGCGGAGGATTCACATGGCCAAGGAACTTAATGCTGCCACTTTCAGTGATGCAGTAGCAGGAAATGAACTTACAGTTGTCGATTTCTGGGCAACATGGTGCGGTCCGTGCAGGATGCTGTCACCTGTTCTCGAAGAGATCGAAAAAGAGTCCGGACTCAATCTGTGCAAGGTCAACATCGATGAACAGCCCGAGCTTGCAAACAGATACGGAATCGAAGTCATTCCTACCCTTCTGTTCTTCAGAAACGGTAAAGAGATCGGTCGTGAATCCGGATTCCGCCCCAAGCCCATGATGCTTGAAACCATCGAAAAATACAGCAAGTAATTCCCATAACAGGGAAAGAGACCCGGTGCATGTCAGTGCACCGGGCCTCTTTGCTTCTTATCAGTTTCAGTTTTCTCCGAGAATCGCGGCAGCATATTTTCTGCAGCCTTCTTCATTGAGATGGATTCCATCGGCAAGATAGCAGCTGGCATCCGCGACGCTTCCGAGATTGATGAGCGTGATGCCGTCCGGGACCGAGGAAATATCGGCAACGTTCTCTCCGGCAACCGTGATGCTCCTTCCGCTGCAGAAACCGGCGATGCGGTCAAGAATCTCCTGATCGACAGGGACCGACTTGTCCACGGCAATGAAAACGGTATCCCCGAGAAGACTGCTTCCCTCCGCATCGGTGAGGGCTGCGGCGATATCATAGCTGTCCGACTCACTGTCCGCGCTGAAGACGGCATCGGGGTATCTCCCGCTCAGTTCTCCGTAAAGACTGACAAGGAGTTCGTTCCCGAAGAAGGAAGTCGTCTTCATTCTTGAATTTTCAAGTTCCTCTATGGCAGCCTGTTTCTCCGCCTCTATCCTCTCATCATAGAATTCGCAAAGTGATTCAAAGACAAATTCGGCGTAGGCCTCTCTTCCTGTTTCGTTCAGATGGATCCCGTCGGCGACAAAGTATTCGCTGTGGCCTTCGGAATACCCCTTCCAGTCCAGGTAATGGGTATTGTCGTAGCCGGACAGAAGTTCCTCCAGGTCCGCATTTACATGCACGTCGGCATCATTGGTGACATTCAGCCAGAAGACATCGCATTCGCTGCAGGTCTCCAGGATCTGCTCCTTGATATAATCCGGGGCATCGCCGTTGGTTCAGAGATGAATGATGACCGTACCGGCCAGCATGCCCTTTTCCTTCAGATTTTTAAGGATGGCATTGGCCACCCAGGCCGTACGTGACTTTTTCGCATCCACATATCCGGACGGGAATTTTTCCATAAGGCTTTCCGAGGCGCCCAGCATGACGGAATCTCCGATGCAGACCACCGGAAGTTCTCCGACGATCTCCTCCACGTTTTCTCCGGAAGCCAGGATCTCATCCATCTTCTGTTCCCATTCGGCATTCTGTTCCGCGGCTCTTTCCGCAAACTCCTGCTGTTTCAGCTTCATGGCTTCCTCACTGGCCTGCAGTTCCTCATCGAGTGCCTTCATCTCCTCGGTGTGATCCTCGGTGACGGCGAAAACATACATGCCGAAGGCCGTTGCCGCCGCAAGAAGAAGACACAGGCAGATCCGGAGGGCTTTTGCCGCCCATCCCTTTGTTTTTCCGGCAACGCAGAAATGAAGGATGGCCCCAAGAAGGACGGACGCCGCCGCGATGACGGAAGTCCTGACCACTGTGCCGCCTTCCTCACCGCAGAGGCGGTCATAGATAAAGAGCACCGGATACTGGACCAGATAGATCTCGTAGCTCCAGTCCGAGAGGATGCGGACTGGCAATGGTGCCGTTCCGCCCTCCGTCCCGAAGGCGGAAACAACGGCAGCCGTGCAGAGGATCGTAAATCCCAGCATGTAAAGTCCATACCAGGCGGAATCGGAGGAAAGCAGAAACACCATGACAGCCATCGCTGCCCCGAAGATCCAGAACAGGGCCGCTGCCGTCTTCCCTTTTTTCCCGTTTTCCGTGTGGGAAGCATCGTAGGAAACCGCCGCACCGATCAGAAAAGAAAACACTCTTGTAAACGTGCCGTAATAGACACTCATCGTGTCCATCGTAAACGAGGCATATACGAAATAGGCGGAAGAAGCCGCAGCGGTGAGATTGATGACCAGAGCCGGAAAGACATTCTCCTTCCTGCCTCCGGCTTTGAGCAGAAGTCTCATCAGGAGCGGGAAAATCAGTTCGATCTGCAGGAAGATCGCAATATACCAGAAATGCATGAACGGCGAATCCGCATGCCTTGCGAAATAATCGAGGTTTGCGGTGATCTGCCAGAAGTTGTTATATCCGAGAAGAACGGAAACAGATTCCGGTTTTTCGCTTACCCAGGTGATGTCGGGGATCCGGGATACCGCCGCAAGCGTAAGGAACACCGTGACTGCCATCGGCAGATAAACTCTTCTGAGTCTTCCCGCGTAATATTTAATAAAGGAAAAGTTTTCCTTCATCAGAGAACGGCAGGAAAGATAACCGCTGAGAGCAAAAAAACCGCAAACGGCAAGATAGCCGCCCTGCAGCACCCCCGCATGATAGAAAAGAACGCTGAGACAGAAAAATGCCCTGAGGGTCTCTATGTATGAATTCCGAGCGGTCGGCCTGTTCTCCATGAAACCGGTTTTCTCTCTTTCTGTTTATATCAAAAATTTCCGAAATTTATTATAATGTATTTAAGTAAAAAACAGATAAGACAGATAGCGACGGAGTGTACAAAATGGAAGAAAAGAAAAAGATTTATTTCTGCGGTTCCATCCGCGGAGGCACCC
>R06__coassemble_454_pt1 | contig 14987 bp, 13 predicted proteins | sample R06__metabat2_low_PE_050 | metagenome-assembled genome bin R06 | reverse complement strand
ACCTGAGTATTTACTTTTCTAGAGCGCCCCAACTATTGCAATAGAACCTTTTTCTGGAAAGATATCGGTGAATCAGTTTTTGCCGCTGAGGTATTTGTCAATGGAAGCGGCAGCTGTTTTGCCTGCACCCATTGCGGAAATGACTGTCGCTGCACCGGTGACTGCGTCACCGCCTGCATAGACACCTTCCTTGGAACTGAGGCCATCCTCATTGACAATGATGCATCCGTGCTTGTTGACATCGAGACCCTTGGTGGTGTTCTTGATGAGCGGATTGGGGGAGGTGCCGATGGCAATGATGACGGTATCGACGGGAATCTCGAATTCGCTTCCGGGGATCGGGACGGGACGGCGTCTGCCGCGCTCATCGGGCTCTCCGAGTTCCATCTTGATGCAGGTCATGCCGGTGACGAAGCCGTTCTTGGGTTCGCGTCTGTCATCCGGATTGTTGTATCCGTGGATCTCGACGGGATTGTTGAGAAGCTTGAACTGGATCCCTTCCTCCATTGCATGCTCGACTTCTTCCTTTCTTGCGGGAAGCTCATTGAGAGAACGTCTGTATACGATATAGACATTCTCAGCGCCGAGACGGAGTGCCGTTCTTGCGGCATCCATTGCAACGTTGCCGCCGCCGACGACAGCCACATTGCCGCCCTTCATGATCGGGGTGACCGGGTGCTCTTTATATGCTTTCATGAGGTTGGACCTGGTAAGGAATTCGTTTGCACTGTAGACGCCCTTGAGGGATTCGCCGGGAATACCCATGAAATTGGGGAGACCCGCACCGCTTCCGACGAATACGGCCTCATATCCTTCTTCCATGATCTCGTCGACGGTCAGTGTCTTTCCGACGACGAAGTCTGTTTCAAATTTAACACCGAGTGCCTCAAGTCCTTCCACTTCCTTATGGACGATGGCCTTGGGAAGACGGAATTCGGGAATTCCGTAGACGAGAACGCCTCCCGCTGTGTGAAGTGCTTCGAATACCGTGACTTCATATCCTTTTCTGGCGAGGTCGCCTGCGCAGGTAAGACCGGAGGGGCCGGCCCCGACGACCGCGACCTTGTGTCCGTTGGATTCGGGCTTTGCGGGAGCTTCGGCGGAGTGCTGATTGTGCCAGTCTGCGGCGAAACGCTCGAGACGTCCGATGGCGACCGGTTCCGTTTTGATTCCTCTGATGCACTTTGCTTCGCACTGTGTCTCCTGGGGGCAGACACGTCCGCAGATGGCGGGGAGGGAAGAAGTAGCGGCAATGATCTGGTATGCGCCCTCAAAATCGTTCTGCTTGATCTTATCGATGAAATCAGGAATCTGTACGTTTACCGGGCATCCGGAAACACAGGGCCTGTTCTTGCAGTGGAGGCAGCGTTCCGCTTCGTTGACGGCAAGCTCGACCGGATATCCGAGAGCCACTTCGTTGAAGTTGTGTGCTCTGACCTTCGGATCCTGGGAGGGCATTGCGTTCTTTGTTTTGCTCATATTCGGCATGTTATTTTACCTCCTGCTTGAAAAGGTTGCATGTTTCTTCGTGTGCCTTGCGCTCGAATGCATAATACATGGTTCCTCTGGACATGGCTTCGTCGAAATTGACTTCATATCCGTCAAAATCAGGTCCGTCCACACAGGCGAACTTCGTGACCCTGCTGCCGTCTGCTTTGTTGAGAGTGAGTCTGCAGCATCCGCACATTCCGGTTCCGTCGATCATGATCGGGTTCATGGATACGGTGACAGGCACGCCGGCACCTTCGACCTTGCAGGCAAGGACCGCGAATTTCATCATGATCAGCGGTCCTATGGCGATGACCCTGTCAAACTTTTCGCCGGCCGCAAACATTTCCTTGAGAGGAACGGTTACGTTTCCGTGCTCGCCGTAGGAACCGTCATCCGTCATGACGCGGAGGGTGTCGGAACAGCTGCGGAATTCATCTTCCAAAATGAGGAGGCTCTGATTTCTGAAGCCGATGATCGAGGTGACCTCGGCGCCCATTTCGTGAAGCTTCTTGGCGATGGGAAGGGCAATGGCGCAGCCGACGCCGCCGCCGATGACACAGACCTTTTTCAGGCCTTCGAGTTCCGTTGCACAGCCGAGAGGACCGACAAAGTCCTGAAGGCAGTCGCCTTCACTCTTGTGGTTGAGCTTTTCAGTCGTCGCTCCGACGATCTGGAATATGATATCAACGGTGCCTTTTTCACGGTCGTAGTCTGCAATGGTCAGCGGAATTCTCTCTCCGTCCGCATCGGTCCTGAGAATGATGAACTGCCCGGGCTCCGCTTTTGCGGCGACTCTCGGGGCTTCGATGGTCATTCTGGTGACTGTGGGGTTCAGCGGAGTTTTCTTCAGAATCTTAAACATGTTTTCTCCTCTTGTTTTCCTTTTATTATGTGATATCAGCCTTCTGTGTCGAAGGGATCGTCATCATCGTGATTTACGGTTTCCTTGGGGATCACTTCCACGAACTCGAGGACCGGTTCCCTCAGGAAGAGGGAAGGATCCGCTCTCAGCGTGTATCCCATGCCGGGAAGGGCGTTCCAGTCATACTGTGTATACTTAGGGTATACGAGGGCCGCCATGATGGCGCTGATGACGCCCGCATGCGTGACGACGGCAGCACTGGTGATGCCGTTCTGCATCATATGGTCCACGACCTGGATGATTCCCTCTCTGCATCTGACATAGAAGGCCTTCGGCGGTTCCATGCCCGCGGGGGTGAATTCCTTTCCGGGAACGACCCATTTCTTGTAGTCTTCGTTGTCCTTGAGCTGCTCCATGGTCTTGCCTTCGAACTCGCCGAAAGAAACTTCGCGAAGGTTCGTAACCGCAGTATATTCACAGCCCGGGAACAGGATTTCCGCTGTTTCCCTTGCCCTTGTGAGCGGGGAGGAATAGACGGCATCCACGTAGGGATAATCATATTTGTCCATAAGCTCGATCAGCTGCCGGCGTCCTTCCTCGCACAGGGGCAGATCAGTGTCTCCGCAGTATCTGCCGTCGAGGTTGGCCTGAGTCAGACCGTGCCTGATGAGATGTATCTTATATGTTCTCATTTTATTTCCTTCTGAAATTGATATTTATATTATACAGATAAATAGCCTGAAATTTGTTGATTATTTGTTATTTACAAAGAGCATTTAAAGAATTAGAATAACACCATCGCACCCTTTTTTGATGCGGTCAATAATTATGGAAACGGAATATCGTTTATGAGTTCGGACGGCAGCTTCAACAGAATACTGACACTTCTCCGGAAAGAACGCGGCATCACGCAGAAGGAAGCAGCGGCTAATCTCGGTGTTTCCCAGGCGCTTCTTTCCCATTATGAGAAGGGAATCCGTGAATGCGGCCTTGATTTTGTCGTCAAAGCAGCCGACTACTACGGTGTATCCTGCGATTATCTTCTGGGAAGATCTCCGGACAGAAACGGTTTGACATTAAGTGTAGACGAATTGCCCGTGGATATCAATAACCCGAAAGATTCAAAATTCCGCGGGAACATGACTGCCGTTCTCAATAAGAAAGTGCTGATCAATTCCATCAGTTTCCTGTTTGAATACATCCAGACGAACAAGAGCAGAAAACTGGCTGCGGAAGTTTCCAACTATCTCTACTGTGCTCTTTACAAGATGTTCCGCACCGTCTATTCCGGCAATCCGAAGAATCAGCAGAAACTGTTCTCCCTTCCCGAAAAGATGTACAGCGGCTACGTGGATGCCAGCATGAAAAAGAGCGAGGCAAATCTTGAGGACATGCTTTCCGATGATCCTGCCGGCGGCGAAAAAGTCGATACCGAAAGCCTGCAGATTTCCGGCGAAGACATTACGAACGGTTATTCCCAGGTTGCTTCCTCGCTTTTCAGCCTGATCCAGCAGACGGAAAAACAGGCTAAGAAATAAAGATCCGATGATAATGCAAAGGCGGCTGTTTTCAGCCGCCTTTTCTGTACTCATTTCAGAATGAATTCACGGAGATCGTCTTCCAGTTTCATCGCTTCACGATCGCTGAGGTAGGGCATGTGTCCCGCCTTGTAATATTTCATGAAGGTCCTGTCCTTCGGATAATCGTAATGGCTTACAAGGTATCTGCACCAGCCAAGCGTGGTGAGCATATCATAATAACCCATGCCGAACATCAGTTTCAGTTTCGGGTTGCGGTGCATGGCTTTTTCGAGGGCATGCGGCGGGAATTCGGATGATCTGAAATTCCAGCAGGAATCGAATTCCGTCACCATGAGGTTGTATTCCTTTTCTTCTGTAATGTTCAGCTTTTCCTTGGTGAAGGCGTTGAAACAGGCAGAGAAGGAAGGCATGCAGACGGCATCGCAGGCATCATCGGAGAAGAAATCATAGTCCTTTTCCTTTACCTTTCCGAGAGAGAATCTTGCGTCGTAGATGCCGATGGATTTGCCTTCTTCGTAGAGACCGGTTGCCGGGTAATCGAAAATGCGGTAATTCAGTCTGTTTTCCATGAGCTTTTCCACGGGATAGTTGGTGTATCTGTGGAGCTTTTCCGCCGTGGATCTCATCCTTTCCTCCGAAAGGAAGCTTCCCGCGTTAAGAGCAAGGAGATATTCGGTATTGGCAAAGTCATAGCACTCTTCCACAAACTGCTCAAGCGTTCCAAAATCCGGGTTCTGTTCATGGTGGTAATACCAGTTTGCAGCCGCGACGGAAGGAAGATTCATGACCGCTCTGGGGCAGGGGAAATCCTCCTGTCCGTGGTTGAGGGCGGATCCCAGCATCACGATGCCGCTGAGGTGAAGAAGGGGAGCGCTGCTTCCGCCGAAGAAGATGTTTCTGGCAACCATGGCGTTTCGGATGGTGCCGTAGCTTTCGCCCATGATGTAAAGGGGGCTGTTCCAGCGCTTGTGCGCAGACATCCACTGTGTCATGGTGCTGATTGTGGCCTCAACGTCCTTTTCGGTGCTGGCCTGATATTTTTTGGATTCTTCCGAAGCGATCTCTCCGTAACCTGTGCCGTAGGCGTCGTAGACCACGATGTCGCAGACATCAAGGAGACAGTGGTCATTCGGGATCATCTCGAACGGCGCCGTCTGGGGCATGTCAGGGCCGTCGCCGCATTTTACTCTTTCCGGGGCGAGGAGACCGAGATGGACATAGACACTGGCACATCCGGGTCCGCCGTTCCACGCGAAGAGCACCGGACGTCCGTTCCTGTCGACACCGTTTCTCTCATAGGAGAAAGTAGAGGTAGCGCCGTCATATCTTCCGTTCGGACCCGAGACCCGGAAGTTTTCTGCGGTAGCAGTGTATTCCACTTCAATGCCGCGGGTCGTTACCTTGCCCTCGGAAACATATCTTTTCTTGACAAATTCGCTCATAGTCTGTTCCTCACGATCTTTCCGTCCTTCATGACAAGGGCGGGTCTTTCACTCATAACCGAAATATCTTTATCCGGGTTCCCGCTGATCAGAATGAGGTCGGCGTTTTTCCCCGGCTTCACGGTACCGTAACGGTCGGCGATCCCCATGATCTCCGCGCTGTTGATGGTGGCCTGTTTCAGCATCTCCTCCTCGGTGAATCCCGCCTGTTTTCTGGCATGGAACTCATATCCGATATCCTTTTTATAGGTGGCCATGCTCTGATCGGTGCCCCAGCCCAGTCTGACGCCGGAACGTTCTGCCTTGACCAGCATTTTTGCTGCATCCCAGATGGCTGGGATCTTGTCTCTGAGCCACTTCGGAGAATTTGTATCTTCATATAGCTGACACACAGGGCTCAGGGTGGGAATGAGAGCCGTCTGGTTGCCGCGTTCCAGAATCATGCGGATGCATTCATCCGTCATGAAGGAGGCGTGCTCAATGGTTCTGATCCCCGCTTCGATGCAGAACTTGATGCCTTCCGTGCCGTGGCAGTGGACGCCCACGTAGGTACCGAGAGAATCGGCAGCGGCCTGCATGGCGAAAAGCTCCTCACGGGTGGTGATGAGGGCGCCGGGCACGCCGGTCCTGTTGGCGACCGATCCGGTCGCCATGTATTTGAGAAAATCGATGCCGTCGGAATATTCTTTCCGGCAGATGCCCATGACCGCTGCGGGATCGTCCACCTCATCATAGAGGCTCGGGAAGGTATCGTTTCCTTTGGCAGTGGGGGTGATGCATTTCCCCGCCGTAAAGACACGGGGACCTTCGATGATCCCGGAAGCAATGGCATCTCTGACGGCAACGCCGATCCCGTCCGGGTTGCCGCAGTCCCTGATCACGGTATAGCCGCTGTCGAGGAAAAACTTCGCGTAGGCAATGGCGTCCACGAAATGCTGGTTGTGATTTTCGGCAGCCAGAGCATAGAAATCTCCGGTGGAAAAGTAGAAGTGCATGTGCAGGTCCATGAGACCGGGGAGAAGCGTCATTCCCCTGGCATCGACATCGAAGTATTCGCAGGTGCCTGCGGGCCGAAGGTCCGAGATCTCGTTCTCTTCGGTGTAGACATCGGCATATTCGCCTTCATAGCCTTCGGTAAGGAAGGGAACAAGGCGGGCATTTTTGATGATCATTCTGATTCCTTTTCTTATGCGGTTGAATTTATTTTTTTCTGATAATAATATTATTTTCCCTCAGGACTGCTTTTGCAACAGATAACGGACCGAAAAGTTCGGACAGGAGTCAGAAGGAAAAGAGCCCCTTGAAATAGCCGGAAAAATTGCGCAGAATAGTAACGGAATTTTACTTGCCGTCATTAACCGGAAGGAGACTGAACATGGAAAAAACAAACCTCAAGGAGAGCATCCTGAAATATACCACCGGAGTCCAGCATATCGGCATTCCGACGCTGAATATGGATGCAACGGAAACTTTCTATACCGCACTGGGATTTGATCCGTATTACAGAACAATCAATGACGGAGGACGCGTCGTCTTTTTCCGCCTTCACAACCTGGTGATCGAAAGCTATGAACAGAAGGTCTGCGCCATGAAAGCGGGTGCCGTGGATCATGTGGCCGTCGACGTCAACGATGTCGACGCCGTTTACAAGGTCGTCTGCGAAAACGGCATGAACAACATGAATGACACGATCCATTTCCTGCCGTTCTTCGAACATGGATTCCGTTTTTTCAAGATTGAGGGACCCAGCAGGGAAATCCTGGAGTTCGGCCAGATCCTGTAACGGCCTCCGGCATCGTCGGACATGCATAATGAAAAGCGCCGGATCATCTGATGATCCGGCGCTTTCTGTATTTTCAATTGATTTTGTCTGTCAGGGACGGATTCTTTCCGCAGCAGTTCTTGTATTTCTTGCCGCTTCCGCAGGGGCAGGGATCGTTGCGTCCGACCTTGATCTTCTTCCGTACCGGAGCTGCAGAAGGAGCACTTGCTTCTTCCGCTTCCTTTACGTTTCGGTCCGTCTGGGCTTTCGGGACGATCGTGGAGACGATGACCTTCTTTGCCGTCTGTTCGCGGATCTCGGCTACCATTTCGTCAAACATTGCATAGCCTTCCTTGCGGTATTCGACCACAGGATCATGCTGGCCGTAGGAACGCAGATGGATGGATTTTCTCAGTTCGTCCATGGCGTCGATGTGCTCCATCCAGTTTGCGTCGACGGAGCTGAGCAGGGAGAAGCGCTCGACAAGTCTCATGAGATACGGACCGATCTTTTCTTCCTTGTCCTTCAGGATTTTCTGCGCTCTGTCGTTCAGAAGGTCGATGATCTGCTGCTGAGTCAGATTTTTCTTCTGGTCCGCAGTGTATCTGAAGTCGGTCGGGGCGGTGAGCCATCCCAGGTAGTGGTCGCGCAGTCCTTCAAAGTTCCAGTCCGCCTTGTCTTCTGCGGAAAGGTAGGTGTAAACGTTCTGCTGGACCGACTCCAGGATCATGCCGTCGATGCTGGAACGGACATTTTCTCCGCGCAGTACCATGTCTCTCTGGGAGTAGATGGTCTCGCGCTGCTGGTTCATGACGTCGTCGAAGTGGAGGACGTTTCTGCGGATGGAGAAGTTCCTGCCTTCCACCTTCTTCTGTGCGCTTTCGATGACGCTGGTGAGCATCTTGTTCTCGATCGGGATGTCATCCTCCAGATTCATGGTGTTCATGAGGGCGGTCACCTTGTCGCCGCCGAACAGACGCATGAGGTCGTCGTCCAGGGCAAGATAGAATCTGCTTTCGCCGGGGTCTCCCTGGCGTCCACTTCTGCCGCGCAGCTGGTCATCGATTCGTCTGCTCTCGTGACGTTCGGTTCCGATGATGAAGAGTCCGCCGGCTTCCTTGACCTTTTCGGCTTCCGGGAAGATCTCTTCCTCATGCTTCCGGAGGAGGTCCTGGTAATGTCTGCGCAGATCAAGGGTCTCCTGGTCTTCGGTGGAATAGAAGGAGGTCGCAGCGACAATCTGCTCATCGGTCATCTCTTCATGGCGGAGATCCGCCTGGGCGAGGTATTCCGCGTTTCCGCCGAGCTTGATATCGGTTCCGCGTCCTGCCATGTTCGTGGCAATGGTGACGGCACCGAACTTTCCGGCCTGGGCAATGAACTGTGCTTCCTTCTCATGTTGCTTTGCGTTGAGGACGTTGTGCTGGATGCCGCGGTTTGCGAGCATGCGGCTCAGTTTTTCCGACTTGTCGATGCTAATGGTGCCGACGAGGACCGGCTGTCCTTTCTTATGGCACTCGATGACCTGCTCGACGACGGCATTGAACTTGACCTTTTCGTTCTTGTATACGACATCGGGGAGGTCATTTCTGATGACGGGCTTGTTGGTGGGAATGACGACGGTATCGAGTCCGTAGATCTCGCTGAACTCTTCTTTTTCGGTGAGAGCCGTACCGGTCATGCCGGCCAGCTTCTTGTACATTCTGAAGTAGTTCTGGAAGGTGATGGTGGCAAGCGTTCTGTTTTCCCTCGCGACCTGAACCTTTTCCTTCGCTTCGATGGCCTGGTGGAGACCATTGGAATAGCGGCGGCCGATCATGAGACGGCCGGTGAATTCATCAACGATGATGACTTCACCGTTCTGAACGACGTAATCCACGTCCCGGTGCATCAGACCATAGGCGCGGATGGCCTGGTCGATGTGGTGGGAGAGCGTCATGTTCTCGGGATCTGACAGGTTTTCGACGCCGAAATATCTCTGAGCCTTTTCGATGCCGCGTTCGGTGAGCGAGCAGGTGTGCGCCTTCTCGTCCACGATGTAGTCTGCATCATAGGCGTCCATGTCGTCGCGCTTGTCGTCGACCTCGACCACCTTCTGCATTTTCAGGGAGCGGGCAAAAGCATCGGCCTTGGCATAAAGATCTGTGGATTTATCTCCGCGTCCGGAAATGATGAGCGGGGTCCTGGCTTCATCGATGAGGATGGAGTCGACCTCGTCCACAATGGCATAGGCATGTCCGCGCTGCACCTTGCTGTTGATGTCTCCGACCATGTTGTCTCTCAGGTAGTCGAAGCCCATCTCGTTGTTGGTGCCGTAGGTGATGTCCGCGGCATAGGCCTTTTTCTTGTCTTCCTGCGACATGCCGGGAACGATCAGCCCGACGCTGAGACCCAGGAAGTTGTAGATTTTGCCCATCCATTCCGAGTCGCGCTTGGCAAGGTAGTCGTTGACGGTGACGATGTGGACCCCTTCGCCTGTAAGGGCGTTGAGGTAGGCGGGAAGGGTGGCGACGAGCGTCTTTCCTTCACCGGTCTTCATTTCGGCGATCATTCCCTTGTGGAGAACGATTCCGCCGATGATCTGCACCGGGAAATGTTTCATTTCGACGGTTCTCTTTGCCGCTTCTCTGCAGACGGCAAAGGCTTCCGGAAGTATATCGTCTGTGGTCTCACCTGCGGCGAGTCTCTCGCGGAATTTAGGCGTCATGGCCTTGAGTTCTTCATCGCTCATTGCGCTGAACTCGGGTTCCAGGTCGAGGACCTTTTTCTCGAGAGGAGTGCATTTTTTCAGTACTCTGTCGCTGGTGCTGCCGAATATTTTTTCAATGATGGACATGATAAAACCTCTGTTCTGAACTATAAGGCGATTATAACATGTAACGCATGCGGAGTGTGAATAAACGAAGAATTAATACAATGATTATTGCAAAGAAATCGGCCTGAGATTATACTTAACCTGGTAATTTACGGAAGGAGTAAAAACATGACTTATTCAAACGAAGTTAAGAACATGTGCCCCATCACAAAGGGTCCGAAGCACGAACCTGCTCCGATTCCTGAAGAGGGCAAATGGATTTTCGCAAAGGAAATCAAAGACATTTCCGGCTACACACACGGTGTAGGTTGGTGCGCACCTCAGCAGGGTGCCTGCAAGCTCAGCCTCAACGTCAAGGAAGGTGTTATCGAGGAGTGCCTCGTAGAGACAATCGGATGCTCCGGCATGACACATTCAGCAGCTATGGCAGCTGAAATCCTCCCCGGCAAGACTGTTCTTGAAGCACTCAATACAGACCTTGTCTGCGATGCTATCAACACAGCTATGAGAGAGCTCTTCCTCCAGATCGTCTACGGCAGAACACAGTCCGCATTCTCTGATGACGGCCTTGTTATCGGCGCAGGCATGGAAGATCTTGGCAAGGGCCATCGCTCCATGGTCGGTACAATGTACGGCACAAAGGCAAAGGGCGTCAGATACCTCGAGATGACAGAAGGCTACTGCACACGCATGGCTCTTGACGAGAACGACGAAGTAATCGGCTACGAGTACTTCTCCATCGGCAAGTTCACGGATGCTGTCAAGGCAGGTGCTGAACCCAATGATGCATACAAGAAGGCAATCGGCCACTATGGCAGATTCAACCCCGAAGATGGCGCAGTCAAGTACATTGACCCGCGCAAGGAATAAGGAGGATATTGCGTAATGGCACAGTTTGAAGGTTACGAGAGACGCGAGGCAAAGATCCTCGGAGTCCTCAATCAGTACGGTATCTCCTCCATCGATGAGTGCAAGGAAATCTGCGCAAAGTACGGCGTCGATCCTTATACCACAGTTCAGGAGACACAGCCTATCTGCTTCGAGAACGCAAAGTGGGCTTACACAGTAGGTTCCGCAATCGCATTCAAGGCAGCAGAGAAGACAGGCGACAAGTCCGCAGCAACAGCAGCAGCCAACATCGGTGTTGGTCTTCAGAGCTTCTGCGTCCCCGGTTCAGTTGCAGAGAACCGTAAAGTCGGTCTCGGCCACGGCAACCTCGGCAAGATGCTCCTCTCCGAAGAGACAGAGTGCTTCTGCTTCCTTGCAGGACATGAGTCCTTCGCAGCAGCTGAAGGCGCTATCAAGATCGCTCTCAACGCAAACAAGGTTCGTAAGAATCCTCTCCGCGTTATTCTCAACGGTCTCGGCAAGGACGCTGCTTACATCATTTCCAGAGTCAACGGCTTCACCTATGTTGAGACAGAGTTCGACAACAAGGCTGAGGAAGTCAAGGTCGTATATGAGAAGCCATTCTCCAACGGACCCCGCGCAGCAGTCAAGTGCTACGGCGCAGACAACGTTCCCGAAGGTGTTGCTATCATGAAGCTCGAGAAGGTCGGCGTTTCCATCACAGGCAACTCCACCAACCCGACTCGTTTCCAGCATCCTGTTGCAGGCACTTACAAGAAGTGGTGCAATGAGAACGGAATCAAGTACTTCTCCGTTGCTTCCGGCGGCGGCACAGGCCGTACACTCCATCCGGATAACATGGCCGCAGGTCCTTCTTCCTACGGTATGACAGATACCATGGGCCGTATGCACAGCGACGCACAGTTCGCAGGTTCTTCTTCCGTTCCTGCGCACGTCGAAATGATGGGCCTTATCGGTATGGGCAACAACCCGATGGTCGGCGCTACAGTTGCATGCGCAGTTGCAGTTGCAGAAGCTCTTGCAAAATAACCTGATCTTTCGATCATTCACAGAGCGGTTCCGAAAGGAATCGCTCTGTTTTTGCGTGCGCATCCTTGCGGCGGGGACGGGAAGATAATAGAATTGTCTTGAACAGAAATCCGGCGGTCTGCCGGAAGAACATAACGAATCACAAGGAGACGGAAATGCTCAGCTACATCACGAAAGAAGACTTTGAAAATTTCGAAGCATCCTTCAGCCGCGACCCCGCCAACAGGATCGCCATGACTGCCGTAACAAAGAACGGCATCACAGGCTGCGCCACAAGCAATGAGGCCATGGTCAAATATCCCCATACCTTTTCCATTGAGGTCGAGTCCGGAGACGTATGCGACCAGAAGAAGTCCGGCAGATGCTGGATGTTCGCATCGCTCAACGTCATGAGACTCAATGTCATGAAGAAACTCGACATCAAGAATATGGAACTCAGCCAGAACTACACGCTTTTCTATGACAAGCTTGAAAAATGCAATTATTTCCTCGAGAATATCATCGAGACGCTGGATGAGCCGACGGACGGCAGGGTGGTGGCCTATCTTCTGAAGGATCCTCTCAGCGACGGCGGACAGTGGGACATGTTCCGTTCTCTGATTGCCAAGTACGGCGTCGTCCCCAAGGACGTCATGCCCGAGACTTACACTTCCTCCAACACAAGGGATCTCTGCAGATACATGACTCTGAAACTCAGGGAATATGCCTGCAGCATGAGAGAGAGCTATGCAAAGGGTTCTTCCGTCGACGATCTCAGAGCCATGAAGGATGAGATGATGGATACCATGTACCGCATTCTCTGCATTGCCCTCGGCGTGCCGCCCAAGAAGTTCACCTGGGAAACCAGAGACAGCAAGAACAATTTCATCCGCATCAGCGACATCACTCCTCAGGAATTCTTTGCTCAGTATGTGGGCTGGGATCTGGGCGATTATGTCACCGTCATCAATGCACCTACATCGGACAAGCCCTTCGGAAAGACCTTTACGGTCCAGTGCCTCGGAAACGTGAAGGACGGAAAGTACCCCGTAAAGTATCTCAACCTTCCCGTCGAGGATCTCAAGAAGCTTGCCATCGAGCAGCTGAAGAACGGAGATGTTGTCTGGTTCGGCAGCGACGTCGGCCAGTTTTCGACAAGAGATACCGGCATCATGGCTCCCGATGCCCTGGATGTGCAGAACCTTCTCGGCACCGATTTCCCCATGACGAAGGCACAGAGACTCGATTACGGCGAGAGCCTTATGACACATGCCATGGTCCTTACCGGAGTCAATCTCGATGAGAACGGAAAACCCGACCGCTGGAAGGTGGAAAACAGCTGGGGCAAGAACATCGGTGCGGACGGTTATTTCGTCATGAGCGACGAATGGTTCAGCGAGTTTACCTATCAGATCCTTCTGAACAGGAAGTATTTCTCCGAAGAACAGAGCAGACAGTTTGATGAGGAGCCCGTGGTGCTCAAGCCCTGGGACCCGATGGGCAGCCTTGCTTTCTGATTTTCCCCGGAATTCAAAAGAGGCGGTGCACGTAAATGTGCATCGTCTCTTTTTTCTGTCTTTCAGTTTTCTCTGTGCAGGTTCCGCAGATAGTGGAACATGTACTGCTGGGCGATACCCGCATAGGGTTTGGCGAAATCCGGAAGTCCTTCGGGGAAATATTCCGCCATCGCTTTCCGGATCCATACGTCTTTCGGAAACGCTTCCAGACGGCAGGCGCCGAAAAGCAGCGTGCAGTCGGCAACCTTCGGACCGACACCTTTTACCGTGAGGAGCCGGTTTCTTGCCTCGTCCAGCGGCAGGGTCCGTATGTCCTTCTCCAGGATCTCACCCGAAAGAAATTTTCTCGAAGCATCGATGATGTAGGGGACCCGGTAGCCGCAGCGCAGCACCGCAAGATCCTCCTCCGAAAGGGAGGCCATCCTTTCCGGCGTGGGAAAGGCATATCCGGTGCCGCTCCGTTCTCCGAAGTTTTCACAGAGCCTTTCAATGATGGCCATGATCCTGGGAATGTTGTTGTTCTGGCTTACGATGAAACTGAGAAACACTTCCCAGAAATCCTGATGCATGATGCGGAGCTTTCCGCAGTCCTTCATCATCATGGCAAGCGTCGGGTCGCGGGAAAGAATCCGGTTGATCTCCTTGTAGGAATCGTTCATGCCGAAATAGCTTTCGGTCCAGGAAAGGTCGGACGCCGAATCGGCGGAGACCCGGACGTCATCGCCGTCCTGAAGCAGCGTGAGCGTGATGCCTCTGGCCGTGCCGGTGAACGAGCCGTCTCCGTTGTCACGGAAACGGAAGCACTGGCCGCAGTTCAGCGTATCAGCGAGACTGTAATCTTTCGTGTGAAATACGGCTTTCAAATTCTTCAAGGCAACTCAGTTGCCCACGCTCCTTTGCAGTAATAATACGGATTGTCATTAATATTCATCCGCATGAATATTTGCATGGGGGGATTGACAACGGCGCACGGTCTGCCCGAAAGAGTTTTCAACATTTTCAACCGACTTTTCAACAATTTTCAACTGAATAGTCGAAAACGGTTGAAATACAGTTCGTAATCCGGGCTTTACACCGTGTGTGCAATTCAGTTGCGGAATCAGCCGAGAAGAACGCCGTAGGTCAGCATTTCATGGCCCTTTATGACCTGGAGATGCTTTACCTGATAAAGCATGAAACCGTCTTCCGGCGCGGTCACGGTCGCGATCGTTTCACCGAAGTAGTCCTGGACTTCGCCCAGCTTGTCGCCCTTTCTGAATTGGTCCCTGATCTCCAGGGCAGGTCTCCAGACGCCGGTAGCCGGGGCTTTGAGGGAACCGCCTGTGATGAGCGGAAGGTCGTAGACCTTGGCTTCGCCTTCCAGGATGCCGGCGGTTTTCAGGAAGTTGCGGATGTCTTCCTTGTCCTGGCCGACAAACTCGTCGTTCCAGACGGACATGCCGCTTCTTTCCATCAGGACGGTGGCGGTGCCGCTGTACATGGCGGCGTTGTAGTAGGCACCGCTCTTTCCGTGGCAGGGCCAGGCATACTCCACGTTGCAGCTCATGGCAAGTTTCTTTGCAAGGTCCGAATTCTCGAGTCCCTCCAGATAGTAGAGGTGGGAGACCAGGTCCTCATGGTTGTCGCCGGAGTGGATGTCCTTCTGGACGTCCGCCTTCATGGCAAACTAATGGAGAAGC
>R06__coassemble_437_pt1 | contig 15408 bp, 18 predicted proteins | sample R06__metabat2_low_PE_050 | metagenome-assembled genome bin R06 | reverse complement strand
ATATTGCAAAACCTGATGACGAACAAAAACTTACTGCTACTGCCGGCTATGACGTCCTTGATGTGGTTTCTGAGTCAGAGACAGCGTCTGCAAGGATCGGTTCTTTGGCAGACGGAAGAATCTCAGTGCTTTCCGGGAACTCCGGCGTCGGAAAATCCACGCTGATGAACAGGCTCATACCTGGGCTTGAACTGGAGACGAATCAGATTTCCTACAAACTCGGCAGAGGAAAACATACTACACGAGCTGTTGAACTTTATCCTTTCTGCGGCGGTTATCTCGCTGATACTCCCGGTTTTTCCGCTTTGGATTTTGAAAAAACCGAGCGTACGGACAAAGAAGAGCTTGCTCTTTATTTCCCGGATTTTGCGGGGTACAGAGACAGATGTTATTTTACAGGCTGTTCTCATACGGTGGAGAAAGGCTGTGAAGTCATATCGGCAGTAAATTCAGGGAAGATAGAAAAGTCAAGACACGAAAATTACTGCTATATGTACAACGAATCCAAGAACATCAATAAATATAAATAACAGAAATACGGAGAGATCTGCCGGAACAGACTCTCCGTATTGACTTTTATTAGAGGATATAGTATAATTCGACATGTTGTAAAGTTGATGTACTTTACAAACTAAACGTGAGAGGTGTGGAAATGGCAAAAGATCTCGGAATGTGTCTCCTGATCGATACCTATTCTGCCGTTCTCACCGAGAAACAGCGTTCTGTTCTTCAGATGTACTATTTCGATGACCTTTCTCTTGCAGAGATCGGCGAATTGGAAGGTATCTCCAGACAGGGCGTCAGAGACTCCATAAAACGAGGCGAAGACACTATTCTTACTCTTGAAAGTCAGCTGCATTTTGCACACAAATTCGACAATCTGGAAAAATATTCCAGACGAATCAAGAAGGATGCGGGCGATATCCTTGCCTATGCTGATTCGAGAGGTTATGCAGAACAGATTAAAAGAGCTGCGATGGATATCAATGCCGTTGCAGATGGTATCGATAAGTTCATACAGGAAGACGAATAATGGCATTTGAGAGTTTAACCAACAGACTTGGAAATGTGTTTTCCGGACTTAGAAACAAAGGAAAACTCAGCGAAAAAGACGTAAAGGACGCAATGCGGGAAGTTCGCATGGCACTTCTTGAAGCGGATGTTAACTATAAGGTGGCAAAGAACTTTACCGACAAGGTCGCTGAAAAGGCTGTTGGCGAAGAGGTGATGAAAAGCCTCACACCCGCTCAGATGGTTGTCAAGATAGTCAACGATGAACTTGTTGAGCTTATGGGAACTGCCGCAGGTCAGCTCAGACTGGAAGGCAATCCTCCTACTGTAATTCTCATGTGCGGCCTGCAGGGCGGCGGTAAAACTACGCACTGCGCTAAGCTCGCAAAGTACTATAAAAACCAGGGACACAGACCTCTTCTTGTGGCATGCGACGTTTACAGACCTGCAGCTATAGAACAGCTGAAGATCATGGGCGCAACAGCAGGTGTTCCGGTATTCGAAATGGGGCAGATCAAACCTCATGAGATCGCTGCAAAGGCCCTGGCAGATGCCAAAGATCATGGTTATGACATCGTTATTATCGATACTGCTGGACGTCTGCAGATTGATGAAAATCTGATGGAGGAGCTTGAAGACCTCAAGTCTAGCTTTGCCAACAGAACGATTCTGGTCATCGATTCCATGACAGGCCAGGAAGCAGTCAATGTTGCAAAGACTTTCAATGAACGAATCGGTATCGATGGTGTCATTCTTACCAAGCTCGATGCGGATTCCAGAGGCGGTGCTGCACTGTCCGTACTAAGTGTAACCGGAAAACCGATTTTCTTTGCAGGTACCGGTGAAAAGGTTGACGATCTGGAAGTTTTCCATCCTGACAGAATGGCAAGCAGAATCCTCGGAATGGGCGATATGATGTCGCTGATCGAAAAGGCTTCCGCCAATATCGATGAAGAGGCTGCGAAGAAAATCCTGAGCAAGACAAAAAAGAAGGGCATGGATTTCAATGACCTTCTCAGCCAGCTGAAGCAGATTCAGAACATGGGCAATATCAAACAGCTCATGGCAATGATGCCAGGCGGCGCAAATATTCCCGAAGAAGCGATTGATGAAAGGGCTTTTGTCAAAACAGAAGCCATTATCCTTTCAATGACGCCGAAGGAAAGAGAGAAACCCGATCTTCTGAATGCATCAAGAAAGAAGCGAATTGCTGCGGGCTGCGGAATGAAGGTGGAGGATATTAACCGTCTCTTGAAGCAGCTGGAGCAGTCCAACAAAATGATGAAGCAGATGACAAAACTTTCCAAACGAAAAGGCTTCGGGTCAAGATTACCATTTTAAATATTCTGGACTTTGTTCAGATTAATTAATATCAATTATTATTTTTGGAGGAAACCAATTATGTCAGTAAAAATCAGACTTCGCCGCATCGGCGCTAAGAAAGCACCTTTCTATCGTGTCATCGTCGCAGACAGCCGTTCACCCCGTGACGGCCGTTTCATCGAGGAACTCGGCACATACGATTCTTCTAAGGAACCCGCAGCATTCAACGTTGACGCTGAGAAGGTCAAACAGTGGATTGCAAACGGTGCACAGCCCACAGAGACAGTTAAATCTCTTCTTAAGGCAAACGGAGTTCTTTAATTATGATTAAGGAACTGCTCGAAGTCGTTGCAAGAGGCCTTGTTGAGAATAAGGATGCTGTTGTCGTTACAGCTGCTGAGCCCAATGAAGAGGGCATAGTAGTTTATCATCTGCAGGTAGCTGAAGGTGATGTCGGCCGTGTTATCGGTAAGCAGGGCAGAATCGCAAAGGCTATCAGGACGGTTATCCGTTCGGCTGCGGTAAAAAACGGCGAGCATGTACAGGTTGAGATCGACTGATAGATCAAGGGCGAAAGAAATTTCGCCCTTTATTTTTGGAGTTATGTAATGGAGCAGTATCTGGATATCGGAGAGATTGTAACCACCCATGGTGTAACAGGCGAAATGAAGCTTTATCCGTGGACCGGCTTTCCTAAATCCCTTTTGAAAATAAAAAACGTATTTTTCAACAGAAATCATGACGTCCCTCATGAAGTGCTCGGCATCAGATCACAGGGTAATATGATTCTGATCAGAATATCGGGCATTAATTCCATGGAGGATGCACACAGGCTGGTCGGAACGGTTGTGAGTGCTGACAGGAATGAGATCATTGTTGCAAAAGATAAGGTATTTGTTGCGGATCTCATCGGACTCGAAGCTGTGGAACATTCCGACGGCAGACATATCGGTACTGTTTCTGACGTCATAACAGGAGGGGTGCAGGATCTGTACGTTGTTAAATTGGAGAACGGTGAAGAAAGAATGGTCCCTGCTGTACCAGCCTTTATAAAGAAGATTGATTTCAAAAACAGCAGGGTTGAAATTGAATCGATTGAGGGATTATTTGAAGATGCAGATTGATATCATGACCCTTTTCCCGGATATGTGCAATGCCTACCTGAATGAAAGTATTATCGGCAGAGCAAGAAAAAAGGGAGCGGTTTCCGCGGAGTGCTTCAATATCCGGGATTATACTCTTAATAAGCAGAAACAGACAGATGACGCGCCTTTTGGCGGCGGCATGGGCATGGTCATGTACTGCCAGCCCATCTATGACTGCTTTAAGGCAATCTGCGAAAAGAGAGGCACAAGGCCCCATCTTATCTATATGTCTCCCTGCGGACAGGTGCTCAAACAGGAGAAGGTCAAGGAACTGTCACAGATGGACAACATCTGTATTCTCTGCGGACATTATGAAGGTGTCGACCAGCGTGTTATCGATGAGATTGTCGATGAAGAGATTTCCATCGGAGACTATGTCGTTACCGGCGGAGAAATGCCTGCACTTATTCTTTCCGATGCCATCATGAGATTGTGCGACGGTGTACTCAGTGATCCCGAATGCTACAGTGATGAAAGCCATTTCAATGGTCTTCTTGAATATCCGCAGTATACGAGACCTGCTGTATGGATGGACAGGGAAGTCCCTGAAGTTCTCAGAAGCGGACATCATGCCAATATCGTGAAATGGAAGGAAGAGCAGGCACTTGAGCGTACAAAGGAACGCAGACCTGATATGTATGATGCTTATTTGGCGGTGCATCCCAGCAATATAAACAAAAAACGCAAGAAATAATGACAAATTGCACAAGAATTGAAGTTTAATTTCCGTGATATCAAGTCAAATATCCAAATCGCAGGCGAAGCCCGAACAATTGTTTGACCCGTTTTCTTTTGATGATATAATTATGTTAACAAAAGGTAGTCTATGTGATTGACATATAAATATTTACGGAGTGACTTAAAATGTACGTACAGGATGTAACAGTAGAAAATCAGGTTGGACTTCATGCTCGTCCCGCAACTTTCTTCATTCAGAAAGCAAACGAGTTCAAGAGCTCTATCTGGGTAGAGAAAGATGAGCGCAGAGTAAACGCTAAGAGCCTTCTTGGTGTTCTTTCTCTCGGTATCGTCGGCGGAACAACGATCCGCATCATTGCAGATGGTTCCGATGAGCAGCAGGCTGTTGACGGCCTTGTAAAGCTCGTACAGTCCGGCTTTAACGAGTAATCCGTATTTTCTGCCGCCCGTTATTGGGCGGCATTTTTCTTTTTACAGAAATGACAAAAAAAGAACTTTATAATAAGGCGATGTCTCTTCCTCTTCTTCCCGGTGTTTATATCATGCGCAATAGATCGGCTGAAGTGATTTATGTCGGCAAAGCCAAACGACTGAAAATACGAGTTTCTCAGTATTTCAGAGAGGGTACCGAACATCTTCCTAAAGTAGAGAAGATGGTTTCCAACGCATTTGATTTTGATGTCATTGTAGTAGACAGTGAATATGAAGCCCTCACCCTTGAATGTTCGCTGATAAAGCAGCATCACCCTAAATACAATATCCTCATGATGGATGACAAAGGCTTTTCCTACATCAGGATTTCTCGTGAAAAGTGGCCTCGTATTACATGCGAACTTCAGAAAGTGGAAGGGGACAATGCAAGATATATCGGCCCCTACATCAATTCTTATGCCGTAAAAAAAATGTGCGAAACGGCAAATCAGGTTTTCATGCTTCCCACCTGTACTTCCAATTGGGAGAATCACCCCAGGAAAAGACCTTGTCTAAATTCCCACATCAGTCTCTGCTGCGCTCCGTGTACGGGAAACATCAGTCTTGGAGATTACCTTGAAAGAGTCAGCAATGCTGAGATCATGCTGACCAAGGGAACCGGTGAGATCATTTCCGTGCTTGAAAAAAGAATGAACGATGCCAGTGAGAATCTGGACTTCGAAAAGGCAGCAGAGATCCGGGACAGTATCTTTTCCATCCGCAAGGTCGAGAGCGGACAGAAGGTCGTCAAGGAGGACAGTGACAGCGAGATGGATGTTTTCGCCTTTGCGGGCAATGAAAGTTCCGTATGTGCCGATGTACTGAAATTCAGGGACGGAACTCTGGTCGACAAAGAAGAAAAAGTATTTTATGATACTTCGGATGTAGCCACGGTCCGTGAGGAATTCCTTACTCACTATTATCTTGGCGAAAGGGAAATACCCAGACAGATCATCATTGATGTGAAAATCGAATATCAGGATGAGCTTGCCAAATGGCTTTCTGACCGCAGAAACGGCTCTGTTTCCATTATTATTCCGAAGCGAGGCGAACTCAGCCAGATTTCCTATATGGCTTATAAAAACGCATCCGACCGTTTAAGAAGAGATTCCGGACGAAGAAACAGGACCGAAGAAACACTCGGGGAACTTGCCAATATGCTGGGTCTCGCCAGTTACCCGAAACGCATTGAAATGTATGATATCTCGAACTACGGAGAAGATGCAGTAGGCGGTATGACCGTATTTTACGACGGCGTACCCAGAAAATCAGAATACCGCAAATTCAGGATTAAGACAGTCTCCGGCATAGATGACTATGCCTTCTTGAGCGAAGTCCTTTCCCGGAGAGTGGAACGTTTCAATATCGGTTCCCCGGGATTCTGCAATAAGCCTGATCTGATTTTTCTCGATGGCGGCAAGGGTCATCTGGATACGATTACCGCCCTTCTGAAGGATACTTCCTTCTGTGATGTTCCAATTTTCGGCCTGGTTAAGGATGATAAGCACAGAACAAGAGCGATTGTCAGTACGGAAGGTGAAATCCAGGTGTCCATGCATAAAGAGATCTTTGTTCTGATTTCAAAAATGCAGGATGAAGTTCACAGATTCACCATAACCTACGAACGGACCAGTCATGCCGGAAAACAGACAAAAAGTTCGCTTACGAACATTCGCGGCGTAGGTGAAGTTCGGGCTAAGCTCCTGATAAAAAAATTCAAGACCATTACCGCAATCAGCAATGCTTCCGTCGATGATCTGAGACAGGTCGGCATAGATGAGAATACGGCACTAAGCATCTGGAAGTATTACCATACTTGACAATAGATGCTCTCTGAATTGATAATTATATATATTTAAGTAGTAAGGACATTATTATGAGAGTAACAACGGGAACTGCAAGAGGCAGACTGATCGAGACTGTTCCGGGAGAGGACATAGTTCGTCCTACCGCCGGAAAGGTAAAAGAGGCTGTTTTCTCTGCAGTACAGTTTTTTATACCGGGATGCAGGATGCTTGATATCTTCGCAGGTTCCGGCCAGATGGGCATTGAGGCTCTTTCCCGCGGTGCAGAGCACTGTGTATTTGTTGACAGTTCCAGAGAAGCGATTGCCGTTATTAAGCGAAATCTCAATAAGACTGATTTCTTCAAAAATGCGACTGTCGCAGAAACGGACGGTATTCAGTATCTGCAGCACAACAAGACTGCTAAATTTGACTTTATTTTCTCCGACCCGCCTTATCGGAAGGGTCTCGGAGGTGAAACTGTCATATATATGGGTGCCCACATGAATGACGGAGCTCTTGCTGCTGTTGAGACTGCAAGAGATGAGATCCTGCCGGAAGAGACAGACGATGTGATTCTTAAGAAGAGATACGATTACGGAAACACAACGGTCTGGATGTACAGGAAGAAAGAAGCAATGGAATGAAGACAGCAGTCTGCCCGGGCAGTTTTGACCCAATAACAAAAGGACATCTTGATATCATCAGAAGGGCATCCAAACTCTTTGACCGCGTCATCGTGGTTGTTCTTCTGAACAAGCATAAAAATTGCACTTTCTCTGTGGAAGAGCGAAAGGATTTCATTCAGAAAGTCACAGAGGATATTCCGAATGTTTCTGTCGACAGTTATGATGGGCTTCTTTCGGATTATGCCAAGAAAGTCGGAGCTATAGCAATTGTCAAAGGTCTTCGGGCTGTTTCGGACTTTGAGTATGAATTCCAGATGTCGCTGACCAACAAACAGCTGAATCCGGATGTGGAGACGGTCTTTCTGAACACGGATCAGCAGTATATGTATCTCAGTTCCAGCGTCGTCAGGGAAGTGGCTTCTTTTGGCGGAGATATCAGTGACTTTATTCCTGAACCGATTCAGGACCAGATAAAAGATAGACTTATGAAGGAGTGTACAAAATGACTATTGACAAGTATTTGGACCGCATGGAAGATCTTCTTGACGAAGCAATCAGTGTGCCGCTTTCCAAAGGCAAGGCAATGATCGATGTGGATAAGATGCGCGAACTTCTGGATACAGTCAGAAGAAATATTCCGCAGGAAATCAAGGACGCCAAGAGCGTCGTTTCGGACAGAACGGCAATCATTGACGATGCCAAGGCGGAATCCGAAGAGATCATTCAGAAAGCTGAAGCCAGAGCAAGACAGCTGATATCTGAGCAGGAAATATCAAAGCAGGCAGATGCAAAAGCTTCGGAACTCCTGCTTGATACTCAGAGAAAATGCAAGGAACTTGAAAGAGCGGCAGCTGAATACGCGGAGAATGCCCTTAAAAAGAGTGAAGATGCGCTCCTTCTTTCTCTTAATGACGTAAAGAATACAAGACTTGCTCTGAGGGGAAATGTTCAGAATACCAACGGCAGCAAGAAACAGCAGTAATTTCCATAAATCCATTCAAAGCCTCCGGTTTATCCGGAGGCTTTTTTATGTCTCTGTTTATCTGGCGGAGTCGGCTATTTCGTCTGAAATCCTTGACTATATGGGTATAAGAATGAGATAATATGCGTAATAGTGGTGAATTATGGTGAGATAAGGTTAATTTAGGCCAATTAATACAACGATTAAATACGGAAAGGAGACAGTCATGCTGAGCGGAGAATATTTTCACAGCTTTGATCCAAAGGGCAGAATGAATTTCCCCGCTAAAATGAGGAACGAACTCGGTGAGAGTTTCATCGTCACTCTCTGGTCGGACAGCTGTCTTGCCGTATTTTCCAATGAGGAATGGAATAAGCTCTGCGGAAGAATCAGAAACCTTCCGATGGCACAGGCTACCAAGATTCAGCGTTTCATTTTCCCGAATGCGTGTGAAGTAGTACCGGATAAGCAGGGAAGAATTCTTCTTCCTCAGAATCTGAGGGACGGCGCGGGACTGAAGAAGGACGTTGCTGTCATCGGTGTTATGGATCGTGCAGAGATCTGGGATCTCGATAAATGGACTGAAAACAAAAAGGCGCAGAGCGCCTCAAGCTTTGAACAGTATCTGGAGGAATTTGGAATCTGATGGCTGAATTTGAACATATTCCGGTACTTCTGAATGAATGCCTTGAAGGACTTAATATCAATCCATCAGGAAAATATCTTGACGGTACTGTCGGAGGTGCCGGGCATTCAAGCAGAATTGCAGCAAAACTTGATGATAATGGAAAACTGTTCTGCCTTGACCAGGATCCGGAAGCGATTGCTGCCGCAACAGAAAGACTGAGCATTTATCCTAATGTCCTGATTATCCGTTCCAATTTCAGATATGCAAAAAGCGTTCTAAGCGAAGAAGAAGGCAAAATTAATGGTGCTCTTCTGGATCTGGGTGTGTCATCTCATCAGCTGGATACTGCCGAGAGGGGCTTCTCATATAACAAAGAAGGATCTCTTGATATGAGAATGTCGGACAACGGCATTACTGCAGCAGACGTGGTGAACGGTTATTCGTTCGAAGAACTGTGCCGAGTATTAAGAGATTACGGCGAAGAAAACTTTGCTCCTAATATTACGGATAAAATCATCTCTGAAAGACAGAAAAAATATATCGGCTCCACGTTGGAACTCAGCGACATCATTGTGTCAGCGCTTCCTCCTGCGGTAAGAAGGAAAGAAAAGCACCCAGCAAGGAAAACGTTTCAGGCTCTGAGAATCGAAGTTAATGACGAAATGGGGGCCTTGCAGGAAGGCCTTGAGGGAATATTCGATCTGCTGGCGCCTGGAGGAAGGTTCTGTGTCATCACCTTTCATTCGATTGAGGACAGAATTGTAAAACAGTATTTTGCGAAACTTCAGCAGGGATGTACCTGCCCTAAGGAATTTCCGGTATGCGTCTGCGGAAATAAGCCAAAAGCGAAGGGAATTACCAAGAAGCCCATCATTGCATCGGAAGATGAATCCGAGGATAACAGAAGATCAAGAAGCGCTAAGCTCAGAATTGTAGAAAAACTTGGAGTTAATAATGACTAACACAGCATATGATCTCAGCAGATTTGCGGAAGAAAAATCAACTGAACCTAAAGTAAGAATCGTCACCGGAAAAAAAGAAATTAAGGCGGCGATGGATAGGAAGTTTTTTGGATGGCTTATCGGCATGGCAGTTACATTGACTGTACTTTCGGTATATACTGTTTACTGCAATATGCTTCTGACCAAAACCAAAAATGCCATTGAAACAAAAACCAGCGAACTTACAGAACTTCAGAGCCAGAACGTGTATCTGGATTATGAGATAGAAAGCATGGTATCTTTTGAGAATGCAGGAGAATATGCTGAAGATGTTCTTGGCCTGGTAAAGTTTTCCACAGCTCAGATCGAATATGTCAATCTTGAAAAAGAAAATAAGATCGTAGTAGAAGAAAAGACATCTGAAAGCATTTTAGATAAAATAAAGGATTATGTCGTCAGCATTGCAGGCTGATAATGACAATCCTGCTAGTGATTTCTTCCACGGGGGATCTTCATGTCATCGGATATAACCGCTAACAAAACGGAGAAAAAAGAAAAAAAGACTTTTAAAAAATTTGTACGCAGCCTTAAAAATGCTTCAATAGCATCAAAGATGATAATGGTGACCATATGTTTTATGGTAGCCTTTTTCATCATTGTTTTAAGACTTGCGTACATTTCTGTTATTCAGCACGATTACTATAGTGCCAAGGCTTCTTCACAGCAGTTGAGAGATACGACGATTCCTGCTTCCAGAGGCACTATTTATGATGCAAACATGAATGTCCTTGCCCGAAGTGCAACGGTATGGACGGTAGCCGTAACTCCCAATTCTATAAAATCGGAAAATATTGACAAAATCGCGACTCTTCTCAGTGATGAACTCGGTGTCGATTACGATACAGTAGTCTCCAAATGTAAGGAATCGTCTTATTATTCCATCGTAAAAAGAAAAGTTGATCAGCCTGTCGTCGATGAAATTCAGGACTGGATTTCTGAAAACGGCATCAGCGGCATAACTTTCACTGAGGATACGAAAAGATACTATCCTTACGGAAATTTTGCCGCTCAGCTGCTGGGTTTTGTCGGAACGGATAATACGGGTCTTTATGGACTGGAATCCTACTATGATGACACTCTTTCTGGAATAGACGGAAGAAAATTAACGGCCGTCAATGCTGTCGGCGAAGATATGTATTATGAATCCGAGACGACAACAGAGGCCCAGGACGGCTATAGTCTTGTACTGACGATTGACGCAAATATTCAGCAGATCCTCGAAGATGCTCTTGAAAATGCTATTGAGGAACATAATGTATCCAACTATGCCGCCGGCATTGTCATGAATGTCAAAACCGGTGCTGTTTATGCCATGGCCACGCTTCCTGACTATGATCCCAATGATCCTCTTGAAATCAGTGATGAAGATACACTGCTTGAACTTCAGACAATTGAAGAAGAGGGAGATGAAAGTGCTTATCTTGATGCTCTTTCCGAAGCTCAGACCAATCAGTGGGATAATAAAGCAATTACTGATATTTATGAACCGGGTTCCGTATTCAAGGTCGTTACCGCTTCAGCAGCGCTTGAAACCGGTACAGAATCACTGGAAAGTTCTTATTACTGCCCCGGCTACTATAATGTCATTGATGATATCAATATTAAATGTGCCAGGACATCAGGACATGGACAGGAGACATTTACTGAGGCAGTCGTGAACTCCTGCAACCCTGCCTTCATACAGATGGGACTGGACCTGGGAGAAGATCAGTTCTACTCCTTCTTCAAGGGTTACGGACTTACCGAAAAAACGGGTATCGACTTACCTGCAGAGGCGAACAGCGTTTACTATACCCCTGACACGATGGGCATCGTTGAGCTTGCCAGCTGTTCCTTCGGTCAGTCAAATGCTATCACGCCTATTCAGATGATCACGGCATTTGCAGCCTGTGTCAACGGAGGATATCTGGTTCAGCCTTACGTGGTCGATCAGGTCCTTGATTCGGAAGGGAATGTTATCAGCACCACGGAAACGGTTACCAAGAGACAGGTCATCAGTTCTGAGACATCTGAAAAGATGAGACTTGTTCTGGAACAGGTCGTCGAAAACGGAAATGCTCAGGTCGCAGGTTACAGAATCGGAGGAAAATCAGGTACTGCAGAAAAGCTTGGAAAAGACGATACTTATGTAGCTTCCTTCTGTGCATTTGCTCCGGTAGATGATCCTGAGGTCATCTGTCTGATCCTGCTCGACGGTGCCAACAGCTATTCCATTTACGGCGGCGTTATTGTAGCTCCTGTGGTCGCATCTGTCATGGCCCAGGTACTTCCTTATCTCGGAATCGAAGCTGTTTATGAAGAAGATCAAGACGGTGTCGTGGATGTCTATGTGCCGTCTATTCTCGGATATAATTTAACAAGTGCCTATGCATCTCTGCAGAAGAGAGGACTTTCTTATGAAGTTGTCGGCTCTGGAAGCAGCGTTGTTAATACTTTCCCGGCAACCGGTACGGCACTTGCTAATGGTTCTACCGTTTATCTCTATACGGAAGAAATGGATATGCTTACTACTACGGTCCCCGATGTGACAGGACACAATGCGAGCTACGTATCAGCACTGTTCCAGTCGCTCGGACTGAACCTGAAAATCAGCGGGTCTTCGTCGAGCTCTGCCGAAGCTGTATCTCAGACAATCGAAGCAGGAACCGAAGTTAACCAGGGAACACTTATCACGGTCGAATTTGTCGACCCGAGCGTACATGACTGATCATTAAGGAGAACAACATGCTGCTTTCAAAACTTGTTAATTGCATTGCTCATTCCGGTTTTTTTGAAGACTGTGAAGTCTCCGGAATTGTAACTGATTCCAGGCAGATCAAGGAAGGCAATCTTTTCATATGTCTGAAAGGGGCCAGGTTCGACGGACATTCTGTTGCGGCACAGGTACTCGAGAATGGAGCCGTCGCTGTTGTAACGGATCATGATATCGGACTGAAACAGCAGGTCATCGTTGAAAACACACGATATGCTTATGCAAGGCTCTGTTCCGAATATTTCGGAAGGCCTCAGGATAAACTCAAGATGATCGCTGTCACCGGTACGAACGGAAAGACAACGACAGCCAATGTGATAAAACAGGCTCTTGAGAAACTGGGACATAAAACCGGAGTAATCGGAACCATAGAATCACAGATCGGCGACATTGCCCTGGCAGCAAAATTCACAACTCCTGAACCCTGGGAACTGATGATGATCCTCAGCCGAATGGCTGCGGTTCACTGTGAGTATGCCGTAATGGAAGCGTCTTCACAGGCACTGGAACAGGGAAGACTGCTCGACATGCATTATGACTGTGCAATCTTTACTAATCTCTCTCAGGACCATCTTGATTACCATAAAACGATGGAAGCTTATTTTGAAGCCAAGAAGATCCTATTCGGTATCTGCGACAAAGCAGTAGTCAACAGTGACGATCCCAAAGGAAAGGAACTTATTTCAGAACTTGAAGTTCCTTATCGTTGTTTCTCTCAAGTTGATAAAGAAGCTGACTTATTTGCATACGATGTTGCCTATAAGATTGATGGTGTTGATTTTAAGTTAAATTCTCATGGTGAGACAGCCGAATGCAGCTTTCCGATGCCGGGAAAATTTTCCGTTTACAATGCCATGGGATGCATTTCTGCCCTTCAGAGCCTTGGATTTACGCTTGATGAAGCCTGCGATGCCGTATCTTCGACCAGCGGAGTCGCCGGAAGATGCGAGGTTCTTCACAAAGGTGACCTAACAGTCATCGGCGATTATGCGCATACAGATGATGCTCTGAGAAAACTTCTTTCCAGCCTTAAGCCTTATGTGAAAGGCAGGCTTATTGTTCTTTTCGGCTGCGCCGGCAAAAGGGATAAGACAAAGAGACCGAAGATGGCGAGAGCTGTCTGCGAGTTTGCGGATTATGTTGTTCTTTCTTCGGATAATCCCAGAGATGAAAACCCATTTGATATCGACAAATCTCTCTCGCTTGTTGTTGATGAGTACAAGCTTCCTTATGCCGTTATTCCTGACAGATTCTATGCCGTACATGCAATTCTGAGGGAAATGAAAAAAGGAGACGTGTTTGTCCTTACAAATAAGGGACATGAAGATTATCAGGTAATCAATGGATGCTCGGTGTATCTTGATGAAAGACGAATTGTCAGAGATTATTTCAGTAAAAGGGGAATGCAAAAATGATACCTGTAACACTCGGAACTCTGCTCAGGGGAGTAGGAACCAGCTGCCATGATGAAGTTACGATCAGTGAAGTAATCACCGACAGCAGGAAGGCCGGACCCGGAAAGTTATTCATAGCCATTGTCGGTGAAAGACTTGATGGTAATGATTATGCGATGAGTGCACTGGAAAATGGTGCTGAAGCAGCAATCGTTTCAAGGCATTTCGATGATCCGAGATGCATTTTCGTGCAGGATACGAAGGACGCATACAGCCAGATTGCGGGTAACTACAGAAATCTGTTTCATCCTCTGGTGGTGGCTATTACCGGTAGTGTCGGAAAGACAACTACAAAGGATATGACGGCTGCAATCATCAGTCATTTTAAAAAGACTCTCAAGAACGAAGGAAACAGGAACAACGAAGTTGGCATGCCGGAAACAGCCCTCCGTCTCGATTCTTCATATGAAGCTGCTGTTTTTGAGATGGGCATGGCAGGATTCGGAGAAATCAGGCGTCTTACTAAATGTGCAAGGCCTCACGCTGCCATCATCACCAACATTGGTGTCGCCCACATTGAAATGCTTGGCAGCAGGGAAAATATCCTGAAGGCCAAGATGGAAATCACGGAAGGTCTGGATCGGGATGGCATCCTGATATTAAACGCCGACGATGATATGCTGATGAGCGTCATTGACAGCGTTGACTTTAAAACTGCGACCTTCGGCCTTGATAATCCCAAAGCGGATGTAACAGCAAAAAACATCAGCAGTAAATCTTATCCCTCCACCTTTACGATCGTCGACGGAAATATAGAGTATGACGTCGTTCTTCCAGCATCCGGAATCCATTCCGTAAGAGCCGCTCTTTCCGCATATACTCTTGCCACAAGACTGTGATTTGATGCTGCAGAGTCTGCAAAGGCCTTATCTGATTACACTCCTTCCGGTATGAGACAGAAGTTTGTCAAAAAAGACGGTATGTTGATTATTGAGGACTGCTATAATGCAAATCCCGTCTCAATGGAAGCGTCTCTGAGAACAATGGCCGATCTTGACTGCAAAGGAAGACGTATTGCAGTCCTTGCAGACATGCTGGAACTTGGAAAGATTCAGGAAGAATCTCACAGAAACGTTGGTCTTCTCTGCAGCGAACTTGGCATCGATATCCTGCTTTGCTATGGAGAAAGCATGAAGCTCGCCTGTGAATCTGCTGCTGCATCCGGAATGCGCTGTACTGTTTCGTTTGACACAAAGGATGAGCTGTGTGATTATCTTAAAGGAACCGCCAAACCTGGAGATATTATCCTATTTAAAGGTTCCCACGGAATGGCACTTGAAGATGTAATCGAAAAATTCGTAGGAGAAGTGTAATGTATACTCTGCCTTTCATTATTACAGCTATTGCTGCTCTCATTATTTCAGGACTATTGGGCTTTGTTGTGATTCCCTGCATGATCAGTCTCAAGGCCGGTCAGCCGATCAACACGATCGGACCCACTTGGCACAAGTCAAAGACAGGAACTCCCACCATGGGCGGAATCATGTTTGAACTTGGCATTATTCTTGCCATTGCGTTAGGCTGGTTCCTGCTTTCCGGAGATCTTGTCG
>R06__coassemble_424_pt1 | contig 15616 bp, 14 predicted proteins | sample R06__metabat2_low_PE_050 | metagenome-assembled genome bin R06 | reverse complement strand
AGGCCTGCACTCAGGGCCTCAATGTCATGCAGTACATTGCTTATGCACAGCGCGGCGAATTCGACAAATGCGCATATCTTTCTTTTGACTGCGTCATGTGCGGCGTCTGCTCTTCCAGATGCCCTGCCGGAATCTCTCATCCGCAGGTGGCAATGCTTGCAAGAAGACTTAACGGCAAATACATTCTTCCCGAGTGCGAGCATCTCAAGGAACGCGTTCAGGAGATCAAGGACGGAAAGTGCGAAGCACTCATCCGCTCGCTCATGGACAAACCCCTCGAAGAGATCCAGGAACTCTACAACAACCGCGACATCGAAGCCTGAGGAGGAGATCAATAATGTATACAGATCCTATAATGCTGGAATCGATCAAAAAGGTCGAAGCAGCAAGAGCAGAAAACATGAAACTCAATCCCCGCCGCATGAGTGCAGATGAAAAGGACATCCTTCTCAGAACCTATCATCCGGACTACCGCGAAGATCAGTTTGCCCTTCTGGATTTCGGCCCCAATAAAGGCGAAAAGGTTCCTGTTGAACTCAGGAAGCTTCTCGAAGGCAGATCCAGAATGCTCGGTCACACCGTGGACCTCAAGCATCCCGATTACGATACCGACGTTCTCATTATCGGAGGCGGCGGCGCAGGATGCGCAGCGGCAATTGAAGCAGACAATCTCGGCGTGAAGGTCACCATCGCCACAAAGCTTCGTCTCGGCGATGCGAATACCATGATGGCCGAAGGCGGAATCCAGGCTGCAGACAAGCCCAACGACAGCCCCGCACAGCATTTTCTTGATGCCTACGGCGGCGGACATTTCTGTGCACAGAAGGACCTGCTCTATAAGCTGGTCACCGAGGCACCGGATGCCATCCAGTGGCTCTCCAAGCTCGGCGTGGAGTTCGATAAGGCTCCGGACGGAACCATGATCACGACCCACGGCGGCGGTACTTCCCGCAAGCGTATGCACGCAGCAAAGGACTATTCCGGCGCTGAAATCATGAGAACACTCAGGGATGAAGTTCTCAACAGAGAAATAGAGGTTCTGGATTTCACTTCCGCAATTGAACTGATCAAGGATGATAAGGGACACTGCGCAGGTGCCGTCCTCATGAACATGGAGACAAAGGAACTCCTTGTTGCAAGGGCAAAGACGGTCATCCTCACCACAGGAGGATGCGGAAGACTTCACTATCAGGGCTTCCCGACAACAAACCATTACGGAGCAACTGCTGACGGACTGATCCTCGGATATCGTGCCGGCGCAAGACTTCTCTATGCCGATACTCTTCAGTACCATCCTACCGGAACCGCATTCCCTGCACAGATCTACGGCGCTCTCGTAACAGAAAAAGTACGTTCTGTCGGCGCAATGCTGGTCAACGTTGATGGAGAGGTCTTTATGAATCCTCTTGAGACCAGAGACGTTGCGGCAGCTTCCATCATCCGCGAGTGCAGCGACCATCAGAAGGGCGTCAAGACTCCCACCGGCTATGCTGTATGGCTCGATACTCCCATGATCGATCTGAAGAGCGGCGAAGGAACCATCGAAAAGAGAATTCCCGCCATGCTCCGCATGTTCGGCAAGCACGGCATCGACATCCGCAAGGAGCCGATCCTTGTCTATCCGACACTTCATTATCAGAACGGCGGTCTCAAGATCACCGATGACGGCATGACCGATATTGAAAACCTGTATGCCGGCGGCGAAGTCGTCGGAGGAATCCACGGACGCAACCGTCTGATGGGCAACAGCCTTCTCGATGTCATCGTCTTCGGCCGCAACGCAGGCCGTCATGCCGGCGCAAAGGCAAAGACGGTTGAGGTCGGTGAACTGACCCTCAAGCATGTCGAAGAATTCGAAAAGGAAAAGGAAGCAGCGGGCATTCAGATCGACAAACTCTCACCCCAGCTCCTCCCCAATTATGCGAGAGTTGAAAACAGAGGAGACGCAATATGAAACTTTATGAACTCGGAGAGATCCTGATGCTGATTTCCTTCGGATTTTCCTGGCCTCTCAATGCCATCAAATCCTACAGGGCCAGAACGACCAAGGGAAAGAGCCTTCCCTTCCTCTGCCTCATCATCTTCGGATATATCTGCGGCATCACAGGCAAGCTGCTGAACCCGAACGGATATGCATGGTACGTCATGTTCTTCTATGTGCTGAACATCACCATGGTTACCATTGACTTTGCTCTGTATTTCCGCAACCTGCATCTCGACAGACTTGCAGAAAAGGAAAAGAAAGCCGAATAAGCGGTATTTCCCGAATCTTAAAATGCTTCCTCTGCTGTAAACGGCGGAGGAAGCATTTTTGTATCTTTTTGCTGTTGTGTTTTCAAAGATACAAATTCGGATGAGACTTATCATAGAAAAATACATATTTTTACAAATTTTCAGATTTTTCTTGACCAGGCTGTTGTTCTGTTATAAAATTCGGACTAATAAAAATTTGCAAGGCAAATGAAAAGGCGTTTGAGAAGAGACAAGTACCGCATGTGGACGCTCACAGAGAGTATGGAACGGTGAAAACCATACAGTGGAATATGCGCGAATAACACTCTTCAAGCTGCAAGCCCAAAGGTTCATCCGAGTAAGCAAGACGTTTCGTCACACGTGAGATGACAGAGTTCTGTTGGGAACTTGGAAATGAGAAAAAATGTAGGTGGCACCGCGAGTAACAGCACTTGCCCTATAGAATATGCTGAGATCTATTAGAGAGGTAGATAACAATGTGTTCTATTATGGGTTACTGTGGAAGCGGTGTCACTTTTTCTTTGTTCAAGTCCTGTTTTGAAAGGACGATATCGAGAGGACCGGACATGAGCCGGATCATCGATACCGGTAATGGCGTGCTGGGATTCCATCGGCTTTCTATCATGGGCCTTACGGAGGCCGGCATGCAGCCTTTTGAACTGAACGGAAACTATGCGGTATGCAACGGAGAAATCTACGGTTTCGGTTCCATCAGGGAAGACCTGAAGAAAAAAGGATATTCGTTTAAGAGCGATTCCGACTGCGAGATCCTTCTTCCTATGTATGAGCAGTACGGAACAGACATGTTCAGCATGCTGGATGCCGAATTTGTATGTATCATTTACGATGCTGCGGAGGGCAAATACATCGCGGCAAGAGATCCGATTGGAATAAGACCGCTGTATTACGGCTATGATGAAAAAGGGACGATAGTATTTGCAAGCGAACCTAAAAACCTTGTCGGAATGTGCGGAAAGATTCTCCCTTTCCCTCCCGGACACTTTTACAAGGATGGGAAGTTCGTCTGCTACAGCGATATAGCAACACCCGTGAAGGTCTGTCAGGACGATCTGGAAACCGTCTGCAGGAACATTCACGACAAACTGATCGCAGGAGTCGAAAAAAGAATGATCGCCGATGCCCCTGTAGGAGCGCTGTTATCGGGCGGACTTGATTCGTCTCTGGTCTGCGCAATTGCCCAGAGATGCACGGACAGACCGCTCAGGACATTTGCTATAGGCATGAGTACAGATGCCATTGATTTGAAATATGCCAAGGAAGTGGCGGATTACATCGGAAGCGAACATACCGAAGTCATTATGGATAAGGATGAGGTCATTGAAAATCTCGAGCGAGTCATAGAACTTCTCGGTACCTATGACATCACGACAATCAGAGCTTCCATCGGCATGTACCTCTGCTGCAGGTATATCCATGAGCATACGGATGTCCGGGTCCTGCTTACCGGAGAAATTTCGGATGAACTTTTCGGATATAAATATACCGATTTTGCTCCTTCTGCAGCGGAATTCCAGAAGGAAGCAGAGAAGAGAATCAGGGAACTGCACATGTACGACGTTCTTCGTGCCGACAGGTGCATTTCAGTCAACTCCCTGGAGGCCAGGGTGCCTTTCGGAGATCTCGATTTTGTAAAATATGTGATGGAGATCGATCCGGAAAAGAAAATGAATGTGTACGGCAAGGGAAAATATCTGCTTCGCCATGCGTTTGAAGGGGACTATCTTCCCTGGGATATCCTGATGAGGGAAAAGGCAGCATTCTCCGATGCAGTGGGCCACTCCATGGTAGATTATCTTAAAGAATACGCAGAACGGAAGTACACCGACGCTGAGTTTGAAGAAAGAAGGGAAAAATATACATTTGCGGTGCCTTTTACAAAGGAATCGCTTCTTTACAGGGAACTCTTCGAGAAATACTATCCCGGACAGGCACAGATGGTGGTCGATTTCTGGATGCCAAACAGATTCTGGAAAGGATGCGATGTGAAAGATCCTTCAGCGAGAGTTCTCTCAAACTATGGTGCCAGCGGCATTTAAAAGGAAACAATCTCAAAAATCCGGCAGTTTTCCTTCGGAATATTGCGGCATCATGGGCAAGCTGCGAACCTGAACGGATATGCATAGTATGTCCTGTTTTTCTGTGTGCTGAACATCAGCACGGTTACCATATTCTTTGCTATGTACTTACACAGTCTGCATTCCGGCAGACTTGCAGAAAAGGAAAAAGAAACCAAATAATCGGCATTTCCTGAGTATTAAAATGCTTCCTCTGTCTAAACGGCAGCGGAAGCATTTTTTGTTGTATGGTTTCTGGCCCGCCCAGTGATAGGAACAGTTTTTCCCTAATATAAAAGCCTCCCGGGTAAGATGATGCCAGTCCGCCAACCGCATCAGGATACAAGGGAGGCAGCGTCATATGAATGACATACAGAGTCTTTCAGCGGCAACAAAATCATAACTCTAAGTATGGAAAACGACAGTCTGACGCTGAGATTAACAAATCTTGAAGACGGCAATGAAAGGGAAGTCGTACTGGAAGGCATTTCCGCAAAAGGCTCAGTAAGTATGTGCGACTGGAAGGGAAATGATGTTCTTCATTTGCTATATAATGAAGAAAACGAAGATGGAAGGACCACGGCTGAGAGCATAGCAGTTAATCTTACAAACGGGGAGTGGCAGAAGATGGATCTGAAAAAAGGGAATTACCGTAGAGAACAGTAAGGATTCATATGTGACTTCTGCCTTGAATTATTACTGGGACGAAAATACATTCTTTGTAATTAGAGGATATAGTTCCAAAAGTAAGGTATATTACGTTGACACTCCCACGGCTACAGCACGTGGGATTCTTGTTTCATGGACAGGCATCTGATATCCTGATTGCTCAGAATATCCCGAAGTTGCTGTCTCCACAAGCGTAGATTATACTGTTCGGACATGACCTGCCCTACAGTTTCTTTATTTTAGACTGCTGCCAGTCCTCTGTTCAGAATGTTTATTGCTGCATTAGCATCTCTGTCATGCACTGTATGGCATTCCGGACATTCCCACTTTCGTATGGAAAGATCCTTTACCAGCGGATTTCTGTATCCGCAGCAGCTGCATGTCTGCGAACTTGGATACATCGTCTCCACCTGAATAACTTCATTGCCATACCACTTTGCCTTGTACTTCAGCATTGTAAAGAACTTCGACCAAGATACGCTCGATATGCTCTGAGCAAGCTTATGATTTCTTACCATTCCCTTTACATTCAGATCTTCAATGCAGATGGTTTGGTTTTCACGCACCAGCATCGTTGAGAGTTTCTGCAGGAAATCGTTTCTCTGCTCATTTATCTTTTCATGGATCACAGCCAATTTCTTTCTCTGCTTCTGTATGTTCCTGCATTCCTTCAGTTCTCTGTCATAGACAGGATGACGGTATCCGCCGATGATTTCATAGCGTATGATATGACTTTCCATCTGTCTTGACAGTTTTCTCTGCTGCCTTTTCAGTCTCTTCATCGACTTCTCAAGATATTTGGGATTCTCAACCACATTGCCGTTACTGTCAGAATAGAACTCCCTGATTCCAACATCAATACCAATCGAATTGCCGTTATTTTCTCTTGCTTCCGGTTCAAATTCAACGTACAGTACGACAAAATATTTTCCGGTTGGTGTTCTCTCAACAGTTACATTATGGATAGGTCCTATCTCCATTGACTGTCTTATTTTGATGCAGCCAAGTTTTGGAAGCCTGATATGCTTTCCGCTGATATGGATATTATCTCCCTGATTGATGGTCCGATAGCTCTGATGATGATCGTGTTTGCTCTTGAACCGGGGATACTTTGAACGTTTTCCAAAGAAGTTCCTGAAACCGGTTTCAAGGTCTCTTAATGACTGCTGGAGGGCGATGGAATCGGCTTCTTTCAGAAAGGCATATTCTTCCTGCTTCTTCATTTCTGTAAGCATGGCAGAAGTTTCATTATATCCACTCTTTATGCCGTTTTCATAATCTGCCTTTCTTTTATCCAGTGCCCTGTTGTAGACAAGCCGGCAGCATCCGAATATCTGATTAATTAATTTTTCCTGACTTTTATTGGGATATATCCTGAATTTAACGCCTTTTTGCATATATACCCCTATGGCCTTGTTTTCTGTGTGTCCACGTACCATTTGATTGTTTCGGAGCTGACATTTCCTGCGGTACTGACGAAATAGTTACGTGTCCATAGACTTGGCATTGCCTTTAACTGAGGAAATTCTTCCCTTAACTTAACGGATGTGGCACCTTTAATCTGCCGCATTATTTGAGGAATGTCCATTGTCGGCAGCGCGCTCACAAACATATGCACATGGTCTGTATGGCATTCCAGAGCAAGAATTTCAATACCGCATCTGGCACATTCAGCAGCAGTCAGTTCTTTGAATCTCTGTTCCAGGCCATCAATATTGAATATCTTTCTGCGATAGCGTGGACAAAAAATAAAGTGGTAATTAATCAATGATACAGTTGTTTTTGTGTGTTTATATTCATTCTTCATATATTTATTATATCATATTTCGTAGATATTAACAATCAATACATCTATGTACATTAAGCAATATCAGGCTTTCATCCCACGGTTGAAACCGTGGGTTTTTCCGCCTTATTTAGTTATAAAAACGATATTTCTCATGTTTATGAGGATAAACTGCCAATATACTCAATGATTGATACGGCGGACTTTTTCGCAGGAGAAGCAATATATAACGATATTACGGATCGGACAACTCAATAAATATATATACATCAGTAGTTAACAAAACCGGCGGGGAAACCCGCCGGTTTTTTGTCTATATAGAGGAAAAAAGAAAAAGCGCTTTACTTTTGTACGAATATAAATATAATCGTATATATGTATACAGAAACACAATAATTCAAACGTGCAAACAAGGAGATTTAAAGATGCTGGAACTTTCAAGCAAAACAAACCTGCTGGAGGAGAATGAGTATAAATACACTCTGCAGGATGTTCCGGAACCTATTTTATACAGAGATTTCTACAGCTATGAAGAGATCCCCAAGGTGGCATTCAACCACAGACGTGTTCCTATGGCGATGCCGGAGGAAATCTGGATCACGGATACATCTTTCAGAGACGGACAGCAGTCAGTGAATCCTTATACAGTCAAACAGATCGTGGATCTGTTCAAACTGATGTCCAAGCTGGGAGGTCCTTACGGAATCATCAGACAGTCCGAGTTTTTTGTTTACAGCGAGAAGGACAGGGAAGCGGTTCAGGCCTGCATGGATCTTGGACTTAAATTCCCGGAGATCACAACATGGATCCGTGCTTCCAAAGAGGACTTCAAGCTGGTAAAGGATCTGGGCATCCGGGAGACCGGAATCCTGGTCTCCTGCAGCGATTATCACATCTTCAAGAAACTGGGACTGACAAGAAAACAGGCCATGGAGCGCTATCTTGATACGGTCAGGGAAGCATTTGAAGCGGGCGTCATGCCGAGGTGTCATCTTGAGGATATCACCAGAGCGGACTTCTACGGATTTGTCGTTCCGTTCGTCAACGAACTGATGAAGCTTTCCGCAGAGGCAAAGATTCCGGTTCGAATCAGAGCCTGCGACACCATGGGATACGGAGTTCCCTACACGGAGGTTGCTCTTCCCCGCAGCGTGCCCGGCATTATCTACGGTCTGCAGCATTATTCCGGAGTCACCAGCGACATGCTCGAGTGGCACGGACACAATGATTTCTATAAAGCGGTTTCCAATGCGGCTACAGCCTGGCTGTACGGTGCCAGCGGCGTCAACTGCTCTCTGCTCGGCATCGGTGAGAGAACCGGAAACATTCCGCTGGAAGCAATGGTATTCGAGTATGCTTCGCTCCGCGGATCGCTGGACGGAATGAATCCTCATGCAATTACTGAGATAGCGGAATATTTCACCAATGAGATCGGATACAAGATCCCGCCGATGACACCTTTCGTAGGCAAGAATTTCAACGTCACAAGAGCAGGCATTCATGCAGACGGCATGCTGAAGGACCAGGAGATCTACAACATCTTCGATACGGATAAGATCCTCGGAAGACCTGCGATGGTCATGATCGGCAAGACATCGGGACTCGCCGGAATCGCCTATTGGATCAATCAGAACTACCGCCTGGAAGGCGATGAGATAATCTCAAAGCATGATCCTCTGGTCGAAAAAGTGAAGGCCTGGGTCGATGCGGAGTATGCCGGAGGAAGAACGGCATCCCTTTCCACCGAGGAGATCGAAACCAAGATAGAAGAACTTTCAGACGGAAAATTCAGGAGACTGTAATCAATGGTGAACAGAGAACATAAGACAATTTCCATTTCGGAGCAGATTTTTGACCAGCTTGAGCGGGATATCCTTTCCGGCAAGTACGAAAGAGGATCTGTTCTGAGCGAACAGAAACTCAGTGAGGAACTCGGAGTCAGCCGCACACCGATCAGAGAGGCACTGAAGGGCCTTGTACAGGAGCACATCCTGGAAGAAGGTTCCAGGGGACTTGTAATAATCGGTATTTCAAAACAGGATGTTCTTGACATGTATTCCATCAGAATCAAGATCGAAGGCGACTGCGCTGCCCTGGCAGCAAGAAACATCTCCGACGACGATATTGCAAAGATGGAAGAAGCCATTGATCTCCAGATGTTCTACATCGAAAGACAGGAAAGCACAGGAAGCGACAATTCGGACAGCATCAAGAATTATGACTCCCGGTTCCATGAACTCATGTATTATGCTTCGGGCAGTGCTGCCTACAGGGACGTGCTTCTCTCCATGCATAAGAAAATCGTCAAATTCAGAAAAGCATCCCTGAAAAAGACAGGAAGAGCGGAAAAGTCTGCAAGTGAACACAGAGCCATCCTGGAGGCTCTGAAGGCCCATGATGAGGAGAAGGCAAGAGAACTTACCACTCAGCATGTGAAGAATGCCATGGAAAGTATTAAAGCGCTGGAGGATGTATAAAATGGGACTTACGATTGCACAGAAAATCATCAAGGAGCATCTGGTTTCGGGAGACATGACACCCGGCACTGAAGTCGGCATCCGGATCGATCAGACACTGACTCAGGATGCCACCGGCACCATGGCGTACCTCGAATTCGAGACGATGGGCATCGACCGTGTAAAAACGGAGAAATCGGTAGCATATATCGATCACAATACTCTGCAGTGCGGATTTATGAACGCAGATGATCATAAATATATCCAGAGCGTGACCAGAAAACACGGCATCTGGTATTCGAGACCCGGCAACGGAATCTGCCATCAGGTCCATCTCGAGAGATTCGGCAGGCCCGGTGCTACGCTGATCGGTTCCGACAGCCATACTCCTACCGGCGGCGGAATTGGTATGCTTTCCTTCGGCGCAGGCGGCATGGATGTTGCCGTTGCCATGGGCGGCGGTACCTATTACATCACCATGCCGAAAATGATAAAGGTCAATCTCACCGGAAAACTGAGACCTTTTGTGACAGCCAAGGATATCAGCCTTGAGATCCTGAGAAGACTTTCGGTCAAGGGCGGCGTCGGCTACATTATCGAATGGGGCGGAGACGGAATCCGTTCTCTCTCAGTTCCCGAAAGAGCCACGATCACCAATATGGGAACGGAACTCGGCGCCACCACCTCCATATTCCCGGCGGATGATGTGACCAGAGATTTTCTGAGGGCAGAAGGAAGAGAAAAAGATTATACTGCAATATGCAGTGACCCGGATGCGGTTTACGATAAGATCATCGAAATTGACCTGAATGAACTGGAACCTCTGATCGCATGCCCGCACATGCCGGACAATGTCGTAAAGGTAAGTGAGATCAGCGGCACGAAAGTAGACCAGGTCTGTATCGGGTCCTGCACCAATTCCTCGCTGTATGACATGCTGAAAGTGGCTGCCATGCTCAAAGGAAGAACTGTCAGCCCGGATGTCAGCGTAACGCTCTCCCCCGGATCCAAACAGGTTCTTACGATGCTTGCGAAGTGCGGTGCCCTTACGGATATCATCTCCAGCGGTGTCAGAGTTCTTGAGTGCGCCTGCGGCCCCTGCATCGGAATGGGAATGTCTCCCAATTCTTCCGGTGTTTCCCTCAGGACTTTCAACAGAAACTTTGAAGGCAGGAGCGGAACTCCGGACGGAAAAGTCTATCTTGTTTCTCCGGAAACGGCAGTGGCAGCTGCTCTGACAGGTGTCATCACAGATCCCAGAACTCTCGGAATCGAGATCAGCGTGAATATGCCTGAAAGTTTCCTGGTCGATGACAGCGGCGTGATCGCACCGGCGGCACCCGAAGAGGCAGCTGACGTGAATGTCGTCAGAGGACCGAACATTAAGGAATTCCCTGTAAGCAAACCTCTCGGAGATTCGATTTCAGCAGAACTTACACTGAAGGTCGGAGACAATATCACGACAGACCATATCATGCCTGCCGGAGCAAAGGTCCTTCCTTACAGATCCAATATACCGAAGATGTCGGAGTACTGCTTTGAAGTGTGCGACAGTACATTCCCGGAGCGCGCAAAAAAGGCCGGACAGAGCATTATTGTCGGAGGATCAAACTACGGACAGGGTTCTTCCAGAGAACATGCGGCTCTTGTTCCTCTCTATCTCGGCGTCAGAGCTGTGGCCGCAAAGAGCTTTGCAAGAATCCATGTAGCCAATCTGATCAATGCCGGCATTATTCCGCTTACATTTGCGGACGAAGCGGACTATGATCTCCTCGCACAGGGAGACCGCCTGGAACTTGACGGCATCTTTGAAGGCCTCGAAAAGGGAGAAATGATGCTTAAGGACGGAGACAGAAACATCCGTGTACTCTGCAGTTTCTCCGAACGCCAGAAGGCCATGCTCAGAGCCGGCGGACTGCTGAACTATACAAAGGAACTGAACAAATGAGTGATTTATATATTGACGGTGCGGTACTGGCTTTTAGAAAACTCCTGGAAGAACAGCTTGCCCGTGTCGAAAAAATGGAAGCCGGATCAGAGGCTGTTGATTTTTCCAAAAAGGATCATATCATTATCGGAACTATTGGCGGCGACGGTATCGGTCCCATCATCATGGAACAGGCCGTCAGGGTCATGAACTGTCTTCTTGAGGACAGAATTGCATCCGGAAAGATCGAAATCAGAAATATCGAAGGTCTTACAATAGAAAACAGACTTGCAAAGGGCAAGGCAGTCCCTGAAGATATCCTCAGCGCAATCAAGGAATGCGATGTCATCCTGAAAGGACCGACGACTACCCCTAAGGGCGGCACTATGGAAAGTGCCAATGTAACGCTCAGAAGAGAACTGGATCTCTATGCAAATGTAAGGCCCGTCACCATACCGGATCAGGGAATTGACTGGACTTTCTTCCGTGAAAATACGGAAGGTGAGTATGTCCTGGGCAGCAGAGGCATAGAAATCCCCGGGAAACTTGCAATGGATTTCAAGGTGACTACCGACTGCGGAACAAAAAGAATTGCCAGAGCGGCTTTTGAATATGCCAGAAAGAATGGAAAGCACAGCGTTTCCATCGTCACCAAGGCCAATATCATGAAGAAAACGGACGGCAATTTTTCCGAGATCTGTCATGAAGTAGCGAAAGATTATCCTGAGATCAAGGCGGACGACTGGTATATCGATATCATGACGGCAAACCTTGTAAATCCGGAGATACGTTCGAATTTTGAAGTGTTTGTTCTTCCCAACCTGTACGGAGATATTATCACCGATGAGGCTGCTCAGATTCAGGGCGGCGTGGGAACGGCAGGAAGTTCGAACTCCGGAGACAGATATGCCATGTTTGAGGCAATACATGGTTCCGCACCGAGGATGATAGAAGCCGGAGAAGGAGATTATGCAAATCCTTCCAGCATCCTCAAGGCTCTCGAGATGCTCCTGAGACATATATGCGAAAAGGAGGCAGCTGAAAAGCTGGCGAAGGCACTTGTAAAGTGTATCGAATCAGAAAAGTCTGTCGTTGTCACAGGACACGCAGACGGTGCCTCCTGCAGGGAATTTACGGATTACGTCATTTCCAATCTTTGATTTGGGAACTTCAGAAAAATAGCATAAAACCCTTCCGTGCCCCATACGGAAGGGTTTTGTGTTGTATATCAATTCAATTTGGGTTCTATTGCAATAGTTGGGGTGCTGTAGGCGGATGCACTAATCCGTGTTCCGAATACAGTATGGAATCCAAATGTCACGACGGTGATGATGTTATTGTTTTCTGTGCTGAAGGTGGTGTCGTAAAAAGATTATAAGGCGATAAGAATCTTCTTATGAATCTGAAGCGAAAAACACCTTCTTTTCTTTAAACTACCCCCCTTAAAGCTAGTTAAGGGGGGTAATCTCACTATAAATTACATAAATACCCCCGTTAACTTTGACAACATGCACTAGTCAACAAAAAGTAGACAGAATATTTGCAATATTGGACTTGAGATATAAATAAGTTAGACAATTCATTTCATGTTTGTAGAGTGTCCATTTCATAAGAGTGGACAGTCAGGGACATTTGCAAACTTCTCGCGATACTGCACGGGTGTCATATAGCTTAAGGCGTAGGCTGGTCGTTCTTCCTTTTGTACTTCATTCGAACTTCCTCCTTCCTTGATTATAATTCAGAAGTCCTAAAATTACCCCCTGGTGTCTACTTTATGTATAGCACTTCAGGGGATATTTGTGATTATAAGAAACGAAAAGAATGATTACGCTTATGTTCAGGTTGCCTGTACCATTCCTGCCAGCAACGATACAGAAGATGGCGAATACATTCCGCCCGAGATGATTACGCGGGACAATCATCCACGATATGTTATGACAGTCGATAAACTCATTCAAAAGCGAAATGGCATCATTCACGCCAATATCATGGAATTTATAAAAAGAACTTTTAGAGGGGTAGTTTCGTAAGCGGTAAATCATAAGTGTATTGGCCACACAAGAAAAGACCATCTTCGTCAGAAGGTGGTCTCAAGGTTATCAGATTATTTGATCTCGGAGACACAACTCGGCAGTTCCGCAAGCGAGTATGATTGCAAGCTAAACTTGGTAGCTAGAATCTCCACGGCGTGCTGGGGAGAGTAGTCATTTTCCAAGGAAACTGAAGAAACCTTTTTTTACATATGGCTTTGAAGAAAGAGAAACAAAGTGATATCCGGTTTCTTCTATCGCCTTTTTGACTGCCTCCTCATCGAGGGGCTCTTTTGAAATAACTTTCGATTCCCCTTTCGTATGGGAGGAACTGACGTTATCTACATTGAATTTTGATCTGAAAACGTCGTTAATGTGGCTTTCGCACATTCCGCACATCATGCCTTCAATTTTTACTGTGGTCTCTGTCATGGTATCTCCTTTATTATTCGTTAGCTCATGCTAACTTCTGTCCAAATAAAAAACTGCAGACGCAGTTTCTATTTCTATTGTATATCCGATTCTGAAATAAACAATAGGAGAGAGACTATATTTGTATAAAATAAATTAAATATAACAAATAGTATTATTTTGCGTTCCTGAGTTCGATGGACTCCTTACCGGTCATGTGCTCTATCTCAAGGCAGAAAACGCACGAAGCCGGAAGTTCCCTGGTGATGGCTTTCTGGAGATTGGCTGGATCATCTTCCGGGAAATATCTTTTCCCGATAAATTCAAGTCCCTGCAGGATCTCGTCTCCCTGGACTTCCCGGATCTTTCCGAAGGCGATGGCGCTTCTGAAGTAGGTCGTATATTCTTCTTTGACAACGTTGTCCTGGTCAATGACACAGAAAGAAGCTTTCGGGGAACGTCGGATCGAATCCGGTTTATGTCCCTTTTTGGCTCCGTGGAAATAGATCTTCCCATCGCTGTAGACGTAGCTTATCGGGACAGCATAGGGATAGTCATCGTCTCCGGAAAGCGCAAGAACACCGGAAGTGCCCTTGCGGAAGATGGCCGCTGTTTCCTCATCCGTGAGCTGCTGACGTTTTCTTCGCATCGGTCTGAACATGGTCGGATTCCTTTCGTATAATGGGTTATAATATGGAACAGAATATATTTATTATACACAATTTTTGGGACATAGTGTTTGGAGTGAGAAAATGGATGCCGACTGGACAATGCACGGAATACCCGAAGGCAGCGAAAATTATATCTCGGACTGCCAGGAACTGATCGAATATGTGAACAAGGTTGGCTTTCTTCCGTTGTTCGGCAGTGAGATCAGAGGTTTTTCCGTAGAAGAACACACCTCTTCTGCCTGGTGGTGGACCGGCAACAGAGAACATGATCCCTGGGAGTGGAGAGTCCAGGCTGCAAGAAGCGGAAAGGTGGCCTACGGGAAATTCTTCGGGAAGAGAGCGGGATTTATCAGCCTGGAGTGGCTTCCCGTTTTTGCCAACTGGCGGAGAGACGGATATGATTTCGATTCAAGATGGGAGGACCAGAAGGCCTCGATCCGGAGCAAAAAGATCATGGATCTGTTTGCGGACGGAGAAGAAATGTTCTCCTTTGAAGCCAAAAGAAAGGCGGGATTCGGCAGAGAAGGGGAGAAAAATTTCGAGGGCACGGTCACCGATCTTGAAATGATGATGTATCTGGTCATCAGGGATTTCAGACGAAGAGTGAAGAAAAACGGAGAGGAATACGGCTGGGAAATCGGCATACTGACGGCTCCGGAAACCGTATGGGGCTATGACCTCATGAGTTCTCATTACACGGAATCACCCGAAACCTCCATGAACAGGATTCTTGAAAAAATGAAGGAGACCTATCCGGGAATCTCTGACGAAATCATCTTGAAAAATATAAAATAAACAAAAGACAGACCGGACAGCCCAAAGGGGTCCGGTCTGTTTCTGTAATCAGGATGTGATGTTAGGCCTGTTTTGACTGGCCTTCGGGATTTTTCCTGATCTTATTTTTCTTTTTCCTGACGATGACCGTGATGACAGTGATGACCACTGCGGCAATTACAGCGAACGGGAAGGCATATATCACGAAGAACAGGAGACCTTCAAAGAAGGAACTGACGTTGTCGAAGCTGTCGCTGAAAGCGGAGGCAAGACGGTCAAGGAAGGTATCGTCGGAAGGTGTAATCTTCTCGACTTCGCAGAGCGAGATCGTGACGGTCGAATAAGCGACAAGGTCCTTATAGACGTTCATCTGTGAAGTGTAGCTTTCTATCTCATATATGACATCCGAAAGGCGCTCCTCAATATCAAGCATATCGGCAACGGTATCTGCCTTGGCCAGCAGTTCTTCCAGTTTTTCCTTCTGAAGGTTCAGGGAGGAAAGTCTGGCTTCTGTGTCGGTATACTGAGATGTGATGTCGTTCTGGGTCTGTGAAATGTTCGTTA
>R06__coassemble_407_pt1 | contig 15946 bp, 15 predicted proteins | sample R06__metabat2_low_PE_050 | metagenome-assembled genome bin R06 | reverse complement strand
ATATTAGCGAAAACTGAATAACGTTATGTGTCCAGAAAACTGGGTACATGTCACTGCGGAAATGATGCCTTTTCTGTATCTTTTCAGATGTTTTTGAGATAGCGGTAAACCGACGGTTCGGAACAGTTGAGCTGTGCGGCAACCGCACCCACGGCGCCCTTGATGGCAAAGATGCCGTGTTTTTTCAGTTCCTTGATGATCTCGATTCTCTCGTCCTGGGAAAGCCGCTCCGCTGAAGCCCCCGCAGGCATCATATGTTCCATGAGGGAGGCGACGAGTTCGTTGACATCCGAAGTGAAGACCTCGGGGGAATCCGGCTGGTTTCCGGAAGAGGAGATGATGCTCATGGACTGGGATACGTTCAGCATCTTGGAAAGCGATTCCAGCAGCTGAACGGAATTGGTGATGTTGTGGTTGACGCAGAGCATGCCGATGAGGTTGTCGTAATCGTCCTTGATGAACATGGTGGAGGAGATGGTCCTTGCACCGCCGATCGCTCCGTAGTAATTCAGAACGAAGTCTTCTTTGCGGTAGATCCCCTGCTCGATGAAGGCTAGGGCTTTTTTGGTGAGAGGCGCTCCGATCCCGCGCTTGGAGTTGAAACCGTGTGCGATCTCTATGACCGTATAGTTGCCGTCGCTCAGGTCATGAAGCACGATCTCGTATTCGGAGCTCAGTACCTGACCCAGGAAACGGACGAGAGTCTTATAGGAATTAAGGATGGTGTTCAAAGCGGATTCCTCCTCTGCCTTTATTGTTATCATAATAAGACTTTTTTATCAAAACGGCAACGAAAAAAAGAGCAGGTCCTGCTGAGGACCTGCTCCTGATCGGTTTCTGCGGTTATTTTCCGGAATCCATGAGCTCAACGTCGACGGTAAAGATCATATTGTTTCTGATGACCTGAAGCTGAACGTGATCTCCGGGTTCTTTTTCGGCAAGCAGAGATGTGAGATCGTCTGTTGCGGAAATGGCGGTGCTGTCACAGCTGACGATGTAGTCGCCGGACTGAAGTCCTGCGTTTGCCGCACCGTATCCGTCTTCGACGGAAGCGATGTATACGCCGTATCTTGTGACGCCGTACTGATAAGCCTGCTGTTCTGTGGAAATCTCGATGACGGTGATTCCGAGGACAGCCTTATTGGCATAGGTCGTTGTGCTTTCGGATGAGCTGCCGTTTTCCATGATGTCGGTTGCGATCTCCTTGACAAGGCTGCAGGGGATTGCGAAGCCGATGCCTTCGACGCTGTCGCCGGAAGAAGTGGATGTGGACTTTGCGTTGACAATGCCGATGAGTTCGCCGTATTCATTGAAGAGGCCGCCGCCGGAGTTGCCGGGGTTGACGGCTGCGCTAGTCTGGAGCAGTGTCATTTCGGTGCCGTCAATGGTGATGGTACGGTCAAGCGCGGAGACGATGCCTTCTGTTACCGTTCCGCCGAGGGATCCGAGAGGATTGCCGATGGCGAAGACGGAATCGCCGACTCTGACTTCGTCATAATTGCCGAAGGTTGCGGGTGTAAGGCCGGTTGCGTCGATCTTGACGACGGCGATATCGTTTTCGGAATCATATCCGACAACGGTGGCGGAATACTCGGTGCCGTCCAGTGTCGTGACTGTAACGGAGCGTGCGCTCTCGATTACGTGGTAGTTTGTGACGATGTATCCGTCGGAAGTGAGGATGACGCCACTGCCTGCGCCCTGGGAAATGTACTGTGAGAAGAATGTGCCTGTGGAGACATATTCCGTTGTGATCTCAACGACGCTGCTTCTTGCGGAATCAATGACATCTGCAAGGCTTACCGTTTCGGAAGAAGTATCCGTGACTGTTCCGGCATGTCCGCTGGACTCATAGATTACGCTGGATTTCGTGGTCCCGAAGAATTTGCTGTAGGCAAATGCTCCGCCGAATCCGCAGGCAAGGGAAAGCACACAGCAGAGGATGACGGTAAATACGTTCCTCTTAACGCCGGGATTGGATTTCTTTTCCTTCTTCTTTGTAAACTCATGGCTGTAAGTGCCGGGTTCATCATATGTTCTGTAGCCGGATGCATACGGTCTTCCGTCCGGTGCCGTACCGTTCCTGCTGTCGGAGCCGGCGCTGTAGGTGTAGGAGTTTTCTTCCGGAGCGCTGGTTTCCGCATAAGCGTTCTGCTCAGGCTCTTCGGTTTTCTCCGGGGCATTTTCGGGAGCTGCGTTTTCTTCCGCGTTTACAGCGGAAGCATCGTTCTTTTCAGCGGCTTCCTGATTTTCGGTGCTGCTGCTGAGGTTCTCACTATTCTCGAGATTCTCGCTGTTTGTGTTTTCGTTTTCGTTGTTCATGTTTTCGTTGTTATTGTAATCGGCCATTTTGCTTAGCCTCCTTTTTTTCAAGTACAACAGCATTGTAAAGTACAAAAGTGAACATTGGTTGAACAAAGAGTGTCAAATGGGGATAACTTTTATGTTAAAAATTCGTTTCTCCGGAAAGATCCTTTTGTTTCCTGAAACCGAAAAATCCGCTGCCGTTTCAATTATCGGTTGACTTATACTCCAATATGTTGTTTAATATCTCTGATAGAAAAACAGCTTTAAACTGATACAGAGAGATCGGTAAGATGTCATACAGGTGCGCAGCGGGTATTCTGCGTACAATGGGATCTTGCTGTGCTCTACAGCAGGACTTTTTTTATAGAAAGGGTACTTTGATGCCGTTTACGCTGAAAGCAAAATCTTACCTCGGAAACATCGACACGGGCTGTATGGAAGAAATATTTTCCGACAGCGCGTTTTCCCGTTTCAATTCAGAACAGTATACTTTATTTCCCGGTTTTACCGACGTGCATGTGCACTTCCGTGAGCCGGGTTTTTCTTATAAGGAGACCATAAAGACCGGTTCTCTTGCTGCGGCCCACGGCGGATATACCTGCGTATGTCCCATGCCGAACCTGAAACCGGTGCCGGACAGCCCCGAACATCTCAAGGTGGAACAGGACATCATCGACAGGGATGCCTGCATCGAAGTTCTCCCCTACGGATCGCTCACGGTCGGTCAGCTCGGAGAACAGGAAGCCGACCTGGATGGCATGGCAGACAAAGTCGTCGCTTTCTCGGATGACGGAAAAGGCGTTCAGAGCGAGGACATGATGCGGGAACTGATGGTCCACGCCAAAAAACTCAACAAGATTGTGGTGGCCCACTGTGAGGTCAATTCGCTGCTGAAGGGCGGATACATCCATGACGGAAAATACGCGGCGGAGCACGGACACAGGGGCATATGCTCCGAGAGCGAGTGGAAAGAGATCGAGAGAGACTGCAGGCTCGCAAAGGAAACCGGCTGCGCGTATCATGTCTGCCACATTTCGACCAAGGAAAGCGTGCAGATCATCCGTCAGGCGAAGGCCGACGGCGTGAATGTCACCTGTGAGACAGGCCCTCATTACCTGGTGCTCGATGACCGGTTCCTCAAGGAGGACGGATGGTTCAAGATGAATCCCCCGATCAGGGATCTCAGCGACAGGGAAGAACTCATCAGGGGCATTCAGGACGGAACGATCGACATGATCGCCACCGATCATGCTCCCCATTCGGCCGAGGAAAAGTCCAGAGGACTCGAGAAGAGCTCCTTCGGCATCGTCGGAATAGAGACATCATTCCAGGTCCTGTACACGGAACTGGTTGAAAAAGGAATCATAACGCTTGAAAAACTGCTTCAGCTTTTAACCGTCAATCCGGAAAAGAGATTCGGCATCAGCACCGACCGCGGCTTCTCGATCTGGGATCTCAATGAGAAAACGGTCATCGATCCGGACAGCTTCCTGTCCATGGGAAAGGCAACACCGTTTGCGGGAATGAAGGTCGACGGAGTATGCAAAGCAACAGTATACGGAGGATTTAAGAGAATATGGTAAGAGACTTCGACAGAAAGCTGATCCTGGAAAACGGCGACGTTTACTACGGATACAGCTTTGGTTCAAAGGATGATAAGGTCACCGAGCTTGTCTTCAACACTTCCATGGTCGGATATCAGGAGATCGTTTCCGATCCGTCCTATACGGATCAGACCGTCGTCATGACCTATCCGCTCATCGGAAACTACGGCGTAACCGATGAGGACTATGAGACCAAGACGCCCACCATCGGCGGACTTGTCGTCAGAGAATACAATGATCTTCCTTCCAACTTCAGATACACTAAGACCCTTTCCGAAGTCATGGAGGATTATCATATTTCCGGCATTTCCGGACCGGATACCAGAAAGATCAACAGGACCATCCGCGATCACGGAAGCATGAGATGCCTCATGACCGGAGTGAATACCACGGTCGAGGAAGGACTGAAGATCATTGCCGCAACGCCCGTACCGCATGACCAGGTGGTAAGGGTCACCTGCAAGAAGCGCTGGTACGCAAGAACTTCCAATCCGAAGTTCAATGTTGTGGCCATCGACTGCGGCATCAAGCTGAACATCGTGCGCTCCCTCAACAAGAGAGGATGCAACGTCACCGTGGTCCCATACAACATGCCTGCCGAAGAGATCATCAAGATGAAACCGGACGGAATCTTCCTTTCCAACGGACCCGGAGATCCCGAGGACGTCACTCCCGTCATCGAACTGGTGAAGCAGCTGAAAGGCAAATATCCGATGTTCGGCATCTGCCTCGGACATCAGATGATCGCTCTTGCCTACGGCGCAAAGACCTACAAGCTCAAGTTCGGCCACAGAGGCGGCAACCACCCCGTAAAGAATCTGGAAACCGGAAAGATCGAAGTCACTTCCCAGAACCACTCCTTCGCCGTCGATCAGGACAGCCTGGAGGGAACGGGTCTTGTTGCAACGCACATCAATATTCTTGACAATACCATCGAAGGACTGAAGTGCGAGAAAGACAACGTCTTCTCGGTCCAGTATCATCCGGAAAGCGCCCCCGGTCCCCAGGACAGCGCTTATCTGTTCGATGAGTTTATAGAGCATATGAAGGAGGCAAAGGACAATGCCTAAGAGAACTGATATTAAGAAAGTGCTGGTCATCGGCTCCGGCCCGATCGTCATCGGACAGGCCGCCGAGTTCGATTATGCAGGCGCACAGGCATGTCTTGCACTGAGAGAGGAAGGATACGAAGTCGTCCTCTGCAACTCCAACCCTGCAACCATCATGACCGATACCACCATTGCGGATAAGATCTACATGGAGCCTCTGACCCTCGAGTACATGGCACGAGTGCTCCGTCACGAGAGACCGGACGCCATCATCCCCGGACTCGGCGGACAGACCGGACTTAACCTTGCAATGAAACTTCAGCAGAAGGGAATCCTGGACGAGTGCGGCGTGGAGCTGCTCGGATCCAGAAGCGACACCATCGAAAAAGCCGAGGACCGTGAGAAATTCAAGGAACTCTGCATCAGCCTCGGAGAGCCGGTCATTCCTTCCGAGATCACCTATAACGTCGAGGAAGCCAAGAAGGCTGCCGTCGACATCGGATATCCTGTCGTTCTCAGACCGGCCTTCACCCTCGGCGGAACCGGCGGCGGATTTGCCAACAACGAGGAAGAACTGGTCGATATCTGCAAGAAGGGCTTCGCCATTTCCCCCACGCACCAGATCCTGGTCGAGAAATCCGTCAAGGGTTTCAAGGAGATCGAGTATGAGGTCATGCGCGACTCCAATGACACCTGCATCACCATCTGCAACATGGAGAACGTAGACCCTGTCGGCATTCATACCGGCGACTCCATCGTCGTCTGCCCCTCTCAGACTCTGACCAACAAGGAATATCACATGCTCAGAGACAGTGCCATCAGGATCATCAGGGCACTGGGCCTCGAAGGCGGCTGCAACGTTCAGTTTGCTCTCGACCCGCATTCCTTCCAGTATTACCTCATCGAGGTCAACCCCAGAGTTTCCCGTTCTTCCGCCCTTGCTTCCAAGGCCAGCGGCTATCCCATCGCCAGAGTTTCCGCCAAGATCGCTGTCGGCATGACGCTCGACGAGATCCAGCTTGCCAATACGCCCGCTTCCTTCGAACCTGCCCTTGACTATGTCGTTACAAAGTTCCCGAGATTCCCGTTCGACAAGTTTGCGGATGCAAACAATACCCTCAGCACCCAGATGAAGGCAACCGGCGAGTGCATGAGCATCGGCCGCACCATCGAAGAGAGCATGCTCAAGGCTATCCGTTCCCTCGAGATTGGCGTATTCCACATCTGGATGGAGAAGTTCGATTCCTGGGATACCGACAGACTTCTCGACTACATCAAGATCGGCACCGACGACAGAGTCTTTGCCATTGCTGAACTTCTCAGAAGAAAAGTCGACTACATGCAGATCTCCGAAGCTTCCCAGATCGATATGTTCTTCATCGAGAAGATCAGAAACATCATCAGGGAAGAGAACGAACTCAAGGCCAACGTCGGCGATCTCAGAGTTCTTGCGGACGCAAAGAAGATGGGCTTCAGCGACAAGGCCATCGCATGGCTCTGGAAGATGAACGAGGTCAGCGTATACAACCTCAGAATGCAGGCGGATATCCGTCCTGTCTACAAGATGATCGATACCTGCGCTTCCGAGTTTGCCAGCTACGTTCCTTACTTCTACTCCACCTATGAGCAGGAGAACGAATCCATTGTCTCCGACAAGAAGAAGATCATCGTTCTCGGCTCCGGGCCTATCAGAATCGGCCAGGGCATCGAATTCGACTATTCCACGGTTCATGCCGTAAAGACCATCCGCAATGCCGGATATGAGGCCATTATCATCAACAACAACCCCGAAACGGTCTCCACAGACTACACGACCAGCGACAAGCTCTATTTCGAGCCTCTCACCGTCGAAGACGTCATGAACGTCATCAATCTCGAGAAACCGATCGGCGTCATCGCTTCTCTCGGCGGACAGACCGCCATCAACCTTGCAAATCCTCTCCATGACCGCGGCGTCAAGATCGTCGGAACCGACTGCCAGGCCATCGACAACGCAGAAGACAGAGACCTGTTCGACGAACTCCTCGAGAAGCTCTCCATCCCGAGACCGAGAGGACATGCCGTCACCAGCATCGAAGCCGGTGTCAAGGCAGCGGCAGACGTCGGATACCCCGTTCTCGTCAGACCGAGCTTCGTTCTCGGCGGCAGAGCCATGCAGATCGTCGGAAACGAAGAGCAGCTTCGCCATTACCTCAAGACCGCCGTACAGCTTGATGAGGACAAGCCCGTTCTCGTCGACAGATACGTCATGGGCAAAGAGGTCGAGGTCGACGCTGTCTGCGACGGCAAGGATGTCTTTGTGCCCGGCATCATGGAACTGGTCGAAAGGACCGGCGTCCACTCCGGCGACTCCATCTCCGTCTATCCTTCTTTCAGCCTTTCCGAAAAGGTCAAGAAGACCATTTATCACTATACCAAGCAGCTCGGTCTTGCCGTCGGCATCATCGGACTGTTCAACATCCAGTTCATCGTGGATCCTCATGAGGATGTTTACATCATCGAGGTCAACCCGAGATCTTCCAGAACGGTTCCGTTCCTTTCAAAGTCCACGGGATACAGCCTTGCGGATATCGCAACTCTGGTCATCCTCGGCAAATCCCTGAAGGAACAGGGACTCATGGAGACTCATCCGAAAGACAAGGAACGCTGGTACGTCAAGTGCCCTGTCTTCTCCTTCGCCAAGCTGAAGGGCATGGATACCTACCTTTCACCCGAAATGAAGTCCACCGGAGAAGTCATCGGCTATGACGACAGACTCAACAGAGCCATGTTCAAGGCCCTTCAGGCTTCCGGAACAAAGCTCCGTACCTACGGCACCGTGTTTGCAACCATCGCAGACTGCGACAAGGAGGAGGCACTGCCTCTCATCCGCCGCTTCTATGATCTCGGATTCAACATCGAGGCTACTTCCGGAACCGCCAAGTTCCTCAAGGCACACGGCATCAGAACCAGGGTCAGAAAGAAGATCAGCGAGGGATCCGAGGATATCCTCGATTCCATCCGCCAGGGCTTCATCACCTACGTCATCAACACGAGAGACCTTTCTTCCGAAACCAGCCATTCCGACGGCTATCTCATCCGTGAGTGTGCTGTGGAGAACAACGTAACGACCATGACGGCACTGGATACCGTCCGCGTCGTGCTCGACGTTCTCGAAGACATCATCATGCCGGTCTCCACCATCGATTCATGAGAGGGTACGATGCAGCAGGGATATTTCAGCATTAAATCCAATGAACAGCTGACATCCAGCGTATACCGGATGTGCCTCGAAGGAGACACATCCGCGATCACCGCTCCGGGTCAGTTCATCAACATAAAACTGGACGGGCTTTTCCTGAGAAGGCCGATCTCCGTCTATGACTGCAGGGACGGTCAGGTGACCGTCATCTACAAGGTCGTGGGCAAAGGAACCGAGAAAATGTCCGGGATGAAAGAGGGAAGATTCGACATCCTTACAGGACTCGGCAACGGTTATGATCTTTCCAAGGCCGGTGACAGTCCTCTCCTCATCGGAGGCGGCGTCGGCGTTCCGCCGATGTACTGGCTTGCGGAGAAACTGCTCGAACAGGGTAAAAAAGTCAGTGTCATCCTCGGTTTCAATACTTCCTCCGAACTTTTCTGCGAGAAGGAATTCAGAGACCTCGGATGCGGCGTCTATGTCACGACCGTCGATGGCTCCGTCGGCATCAAGGGCTTTGTCACCGATGCCGCCAGGGACATCGACTGCAGCTATACCTACTGCTGTGGACCGGAACCCATGCTGAAGGCTGTCTACAGGACCATGAAGGTCAGCGGGCAGTTCAGCTTCGAAGAGCGCATGGGATGCGGGTTCGGAGCCTGCATGGGATGCTCCTGCAAAACGGTGACAGGCTTCAAGAGAATATGCAGGGACGGCCCTGTGCTTGAGAAAGAGGAAATCCTATGGAAAAAATGAACGTGAATCTCTGCGGGATCGAGCTCGACAACCCTGTCATACCTGCCAGCGGAACTTTCGGATACGGCTATGAATATGCCGAACTCTACGACATCAATGTCCTCGGAACGTTCTCATTCAAGGGAACGACAAAGGACCCCAGATTCGGAAACCCCACGCCCAGGATCGCGGAATGCACTTCCGGCATGATCAATGCGGTGGGACTTCAGAACCCCGGCGTCGAGAAGGTCATTTCCGAGGAACTTCCGAAGCTGAAAAAATGCTTCCATAAGCCGGTCATGGCCAATGTCAGCGGATTTTCCGTCGATGATTACGCCTATACCTGCGCACTGCTGGACAAACAGGAGCAGGTCGGCTGGATCGAAGTCAACGTCTCCTGCCCCAATGTGCACGGCGGCGGAATGAGCTTCGGCACCTCCCCGGAGGCAGCGGCCGAAGTGACCAGGGCAGTCAAGGCCGTAACGCACAAGCCCATATTCGTAAAGCTTTCACCTAACGTCACGGATATCGCTTCCATCGCAGCCGCATGCGAAGAGGCGGGCGCCGACGGCATCAGCCTTATCAATACGATGCTCGGCATGCGCATCGACATCCGTCGGAGAAAGCCCATCATCGCAAATAAAATGGGCGGATTCTCCGGACCTGCCATCTTCCCGATTGCACTGAGAATGGTGTATCAGGTGGCACATGCGGTCAAGATCCCGGTCATCGGAATGGGCGGCGTAAGCTCTGCGGACGATGTCATCGAAATGATGCTTGCCGGAGCAACGGCAGTTGAGGTCGGAGCCGCAAACCTTGTCAATCCTTATGCCTGCAGGGACATCGTCAGAGACCTTCCTGCGGCAATGGAAAAATACAGAATCGAATCACTTTCAGAAATTATTGGAGGATGCTGCTGATGGGCAAAGACGTAATTGTGGCCTGTGACTTTGACAGTGCCGAGAAGACATTTAAATTCCTTGACAAATTTACCGATACAAAGCCTTTCGTCAAGATTGGCATGGAACTCTACTATTCAGAGGGCCCGGAAATCGTCCGTGAGATCAAGAAGAGAGGACACAAGATCTTCCTCGACCTCAAGCTCCACGACATTCCCAACACCGTAAAGAAGTCCATGGCCGTTCTTTCCAGACTGGACGTCGACATGTGCAACCTTCATGCGGCCGGCACCATCAACATGATGAAGGCCGCCCTGGAAGGCCTTACCAGACCGGACGGAACACGCCCGATGCTGATTGCCGTCACACAGCTCACTTCCACGGACCAGGAAAGCATGGAAAAGGATCTCTGGATCGAAAAGCCGATGAGCGAGGTTGTCCTCCACTATGCGGAGAATGCCAAGACGGCAGGACTGGACGGCGTCGTGTGCTCTCCTCTCGAGGCAGGCGTCATCCATGAGAGATGCGGAAAGAATTTCTGCACCGTAACGCCCGGCGTCCGTTTTGCGGACGGCGACAAGGGCGACCAGAAGAGAGTCATGACACCCGAACAGGCAAAGCTGATCGGTTCCGACTACATCGTCGTCGGACGTCCGATCACTCAGGCGGAAGACCCGGTCGCCGCTTATGAAAGATGTTGCAGAGAATTTATTGGCTGATAGTATAAAGGAGTAATCAAGATGGCAAATCTCGAAAGAAAAATCGCAAAGGATCTGCTTTCCATAAAAGCTGTTTTCCTTCGTCCCGAAGATCCCTTCACCTGGGCAAGCGGAATCAAGAGCCCCATTTACTGCGACAACCGTCTCACACTGACCGCACCCGAAGTCAGAAATGACGTGGAGAACGGTCTTGTCGAAGTTATCCGTGAGAACTATCCCGAGGTCGAAGTCCTCATGGGCACTTCCACCGCAGGAATTGCACATGCGGCAATCTGCGGCCATATCATGGGTCTTCCCATGGGATATGTCAGAAGCGGCGCCAAGGATCACGGCAGACAGAACCAGATCGAAGGAAAACTTGAAAAAGGACAGAAGGTCGTCGTCGTTGAGGACCTGATCTCCACAGGCGGCAGCGTGCTCGAAGTTGTCAACGTGCTCCGCGAGGCAGGCGCCGAAGTGCTCGGCATTGCCAGCATCTTCACCTACGGCATGAAGAAGGGCATCGACAGAATGGCAGAGGCCAACGTAAAGAACGTCTCTCTTTCCAACCTCGATGCAGTTGTCGAAGTCGCAGCCGAAGAAAACTACATCAGGGAAGAGGATAAGGAAAGACTTATCAGATTCCGCAACAATCCCAGCGACGAAAGCTGGATAGGAGCAAAGAAATGAGAAGCGTCCTCGCAATCGAAGACCTCAGCCGCGATGAGATCGATGAACTCATTGCCACGGCAAAGGACATAAAGGAAAATCCCGCAAAATACGCGGAAGTCTGCCACGGAAAGACACTGGCGACGCTCTTCTTCGAGCCGTCCACCAGGACCAGACTGAGTTTCGAAGCAGCCATGTGGGAACTCGGCGGCCGCGTCATCACGGTGACCGACAGCCAGACCTCCTCCGTATCCAAAGGCGAGAGCATGGCGGACACCGCCAGGGTCATCTCCTGCTATGCCAACATCATTGCCATGAGAACCCCCAAGGAAGGCGCTCCGCTGGTCGTTGCCAACAATGCCTCCATCCCCGTGATCAATGCGGGAGACGGCGGCCACAATCATCCGACCCAGACGCTTGCGGACCTCTGCACCATTGCCTTCGAAAAGGGAAGGTTTGACGGCCTGACCATCGGAATCTGCGGTGACCTCAAATACGGGAGGACCACCCATTCGCTGATTGCCGCCATGAGCAGATACAGCAACGTGAAGTTTGTCCTCATATCACCGAAGGAACTCGCAATTCCCGAATACGTCAAGGAGCACTATCTCGACAGCAACGGAATCCCCTACAGGGAGACCGCCGATCTCGGCGAGGCTATGCCCGAACTGGATGTCCTTTACATGACAAGAATCCAGAGAGAAAGATTCTTTGACGCATCGGAGTACGAGAGACTGAAGAACAGCTATATTCTCACACCCGAGAAAATTGTCCCGGCCAAGAAGGACATGATCATCCTGCATCCGCTGCCCAGAGTCAATGAGGTCTCGGTCGGCGTCGATGCCGATCCGAGAGCCTGCTATTTCAAGCAGGTCTTCAACGGAAAACTCATGAGGATGGCACTCATCATGAAACTCCTGGGGGTAAAAGCATGAACGGATATATCATCAGCAACCTTGAGCCCGGAAAGGCAATGGAACTGTACCAGGCTCTGAAACTCGACAGGATCGGTTCCCAGGTCGTCATCACGCTCAATGCCGACGGCGAGAAAAAGGACCGCATCGAGATCGATGAACTCTGCGATCTCGACATGGATATTATCGGATATGTAAATCCGGGCGCGGAAGTCGCAACGCTGAAAGGCGAAGAGTCCACCGTGACAACCGCAGAGCTTCCGGAGAAACTCGTAAACTATCTTGTATGCAAAAATCCCCGCTGCATTTCCGCAACGGAGCAGGAACTTACCCAGATCTTCAAGCTTTCGGACAGAAAAAAGAAAAAATACCGCTGTCTTTACTGTGAGGCAGAGGCCTGAGAGATTCAGAATATCGGCACACAGCAAAAGCGGACAGTGTTCCCGGAAAGGGAACGCTGTCCGCTTGTTTTTTACGGTAAAGGATTACTTTCTGACGAGTTTGGCACGCCAGTTTCTGAAATACATGGCAGCCATTTTGGTATAGAGCCTGTCCGCAAGCAGGAAGGTGATGTTGGCAAGAACGATCAGAATGACATACATAACGGCGGTATAGGCCGCAAAGTCTGCGGCAAGATCGCTCATGCCCAGGACATGGATGAGCAGCCAGTACATCAGTCCGACGGAAATGTTGAGCGCCGCGATCTTCGAAAGAAAACAGGGGATGCGGTTCAGTTTTCTTTCCGAGATCTCCTTGAACATCGGATACCATCCCAGGAAGAACAGGAAAAGAAGTGCGCATTCGCGGTCCGGAGCGATCAGGAGCGAAAGCACCGAGACGCTGATATACATGATGAAAGCGTTCTTTTTCCCGAATTCGCACATGAAGATCTCGACCACCATGGAAGAAAGCACGGGACCGAGAATCGAAGCAAAAGGAAGCACGCCGCCGAGAAAGAGGAAAACCAGTGCGAGAGCGCTGGTGATTCCGCCCAGGGCCGTGCGGTAAGTCTTAGTTCTCATTGAATATACCTCAGGGTTTAATGCTAAAGGAAAACTGTCAATTTTTCAAGACATCAGTTTGTGGTACACTATCAGAAAGGGGGGGATTCATGCCATGGCAACAAGACCGCTTATCATCGATACGGACTGCGGATACGACGATATCCAGGCAGTGATGCTGCTCGCGGGAAGCGGCAGGTTTGACATCCGGGGGATATGCACGGTTTTTGGCAGTTCTTCACTGAACGAAGCCATGAACAGGGCCCTTTTCATGAATAAAACCATCGGACTGGGCGCCGCTGTCGCACAGGGTGCGGAAAAACCGGTCATAGACACGGGATACCGTCCCGCATCGGCGGAAGAAAATGTCTTTCCCTTTGTGCCCGGCTCCGCATCGGCGGATCCCCGGCATGCATGGGACCTTCTTTACGATACCGCTCTGGAAAACGGGAAGGAACTGGAGATCCTGGTCTGCGGTCCGCTGACCAATATCGCCATTGCTCTTATCAAACATCCGGATCTTCCGGAACATATCCGGCAGATCACCATCCTGGGCGGTGCCGCCACAAAGGGGAATGTCTCCCCGTACGCGGAGTTCAATGCGGCATGCGACCCTTATGCACTGAAGATCGTGCTGGAAGCAGGTTTGGGGAAAATTGTGATGACCGACCTTGATGCCTGCAGGTCCTGCCCCATGACGGCGGAGGAATGGGAAAAGGTCCTCGGCGCCGCACCGGCAAGCGCATGGGGAGAAATCTACCCGGTTATCGACGCCAAAAGAAAAAGAGAAAGAAACAGAGCGGAACAGGAAGGCACGGAAAACCTTTCCCTGGTCTTCGGCGGCGCAATTGCCGCATTTGCGCATGCTTTCCCGGAACAGACGGAGCGGCAGCACTGCTTCATGCTCTGCGAGACACAGAGTTCCTGCTGCTGCGGAAGGACCATCTTCGATCTCGAAGGCAGGTTCACAAACGATCCCAACGTGTGGCTTGTAAGAAACATCGGCCGCGGGAATTATGTAAAAGAATATCTTCATTCCCTTGAAAGCTTCGGCGGAGGAAAAAACAATGTCTGACAGGATACCTGTGATCATCGACGGCGACTTCGGCGTCGACGAAGCGTTTTCCCTTCTGATGCTTTCCGAGAATCCGGAAGTCAAGCTTTCCGGCATCACGACGGTTTTCGGATGCTCGCCGGTGGAAAACTGCACGGCAAACGCCCTGAGACTCTGCGAGCTGCTGAATCTGCGCGTGCCGGTAGCGGAGGGACAGGCTGCTCCCATCATGAAAAACGGCAGAAAATATGCCGATCCGAGGGGTGCCTTCCTCAACGGAAAAGACGGACTGGGCGGGAAATCCTATATGCTGGGAGAACCCCAGAGGGTTGCCAAGCTTATGCCGGCGGCGGACTTCATTGCCCGCGTGGCATCCGATGAGAAAAAGATCACGATTCTGACATCGGGACCGCTGACGAACATAGCCGCCTTCATTCTGTCCTATCCCGAGCTGACGGACCGCATCGACGGCATCGCGATGGCGGGAGGCTCCGCCTACGGCGGTGATGTCCGCCCTGCGGGCGAGGCCAATATTTCCGCCGACCCGGAGGCTGCCCGCATCGTCTTTTCCAGCGGGATCCGGATCGTCATGTTCGGACTGGAAACTGCGGAAGATGCTTCGCTTTCGAAAGACGACCGGGAAATGGTAAGGGTCGTCGGAGGAAAAACAGGCGGATTCTATTACGAACTTCTGAAATCCTATTCCGAGGCTCAGGAGCGGATCTCGGACAGCCGCAGGACCGTCCTGCAGGGAGCCATTCCGGCCGCATGGCTGTCGAATCAGGATCTTGCGCAGATCGTTCCCTGCCGGGTGTCCATCGATCTGGACGGGCAGTACACCCGCGGCTGCACGGTCACGGATTACATGTGTGTAAACGGAGGCCCAAACGCTTTCTCTGCCGTAAAGCTGGACAGAACGGTATTCGTCAGGACGCTTCTGGATTCCTTCCGGACTGCCTGCAACAGAAACGGATAACAAAACGGACGGAACCGAATGTTCCGTCCGCTGCTTTTTATGTTCTGTGCTTTGCCCTGTGTTCTTCCACAAGTCTGAAGTAGCATTCCGGGCATACCGACTCATATTCGACATGCTGTTCGCCGTCGATGGCGACCTGATCGCCTTCCAGGACAAATTCTCCGTTTACCAGGCTGGCATTGACGATCGCCTTCTTGCCGCAGGTGCAGATGGTCTTCAGTTCCTCGATGGTGTGAGAGATCTCAAGAAGTCTTGTCGCTGCCGGGAAGCCCTTCATCTGGAAGTCGGTCCTGAGGCCGTAGCAGATGACCGGGATGTGCTGGCGGACGGCAACCTCAAAAAGCTGGTCGATCTGAGGCACAGTGAAGAACTGCGCCTCATCGCAGATGATGCAGGAAAGGGGACTCTCCGCATTTCTTCTTTTTATTTCATCATAGATGTTGATGTCCGGTGTGACCAGAACGTCAACTTCGCGGGATACGCCGATCCTGGAAACGACACGCCGGTCGCCCTTGGTATCGATGGAGGGCTTGATGAGGAGAACTTTCATTCCTCTCTCCTCGTAGTTGTGGCAGACCTGAATGAGAGCGGTCGTTTTGCCGGAGTTCATGGCGCCGTATCTGAAATAAAGTTTTGACATGTTGCTGCCTCGGATTCATAAGTAGTATCTGTATTATAGCGCACACGGATTGCGGTTTGGTATAGACCATTTATATTTCAGTATTGGAAAAAAATTTGCTATAATAATTATTCACAGACTGCATGCCGCTGCGGACGGAAAGCCGGGCATGATCTGATCTGAAATTTAATTCTATTTGACTTTAACATATATCTGAAAGGATTTCTGCAATGAGCATTCTTG
>R06__coassemble_406_pt1 | contig 15979 bp, 18 predicted proteins | sample R06__metabat2_low_PE_050 | metagenome-assembled genome bin R06 | reverse complement strand
TACCTACGGGGATGTTCTCGATCGGAAGTGCGTTTCCGGGGAGGACGTCTGCGTTTGCGCCGCTGACGATCTTATCGCCAACCTTGAGTCCGTTGGGTGCGAGGATGTATCTCTTGTCGCCGTCTTCATACTCAACCAGAGCGATGAAGGCTGTTCTGTTAGGATCGTACTCGATTGTCTTGACTTCTGCGGGCATATTGACCTTGTCGCGCTTGAAATCGATGACACGATACTTTCTGCGATTTCCGCCGCCATGCTGACGGACTGTGATGCGACCTGTGTTGTTGCGGCCTGCGTTCTTCTTAAGAGGCTCAAGAAGGCTTCTCTCAGGCTTAACGTCAGAGACAACAGACTTGTAGTCTGTGACTGACATTCCGCGGCGACCAGGTGTCGTAGGCTTGTAGTACTTGATTGCCATACTTTGTTTCTAACTCCTATTAATTTCGCGGGAACAGGCTGTTCGTTCCCATACTTTGATTGTCCTTGCGGACTGTCCTGTTTTATCCTTCGGGGAATCAGGTCATGCTCTCGAAGAATTCGATGCCCTTGCTGTCTGCTGTAAGGGTAACGACTGCCTTTTTCCAGCTGGCTGTATAGCCCTCTGTTGCACCCTGGCGACGATGTCTGCCGAGTACGTTCATGGTATTGACCTTAGCTACCTTGACGCCGAACTGCTTCGCGACTGCGTCTGCAATCTCGATCTTGCTTGCGTCATCTGCAACCTTGAAGGTGTACTTCTTGTCGCCGGTAGCAGCCATGCTCTTCTCTGTGATGACAGGAGCAAGGATGATATCCTTTGCGTCTCTCATTTTGTATAGACCTCCTCGATTGCCTTGATTGCATCGACAGTGACGACCATCTTGCCGCTGTTGACAACATCATAAACACTGAATGTGTTTGTGAGAGCTGTGATGCAGCCGGGGATGTTTGCTGAGCTCTTTACGACGTACTCGTTCTTCTGATTGAGAACAACAAGTGCCTTCTTGTCGGCGCCCAGTGCATTGAGCATTGCAACCATTTTCTTTGTCTTGTACTCATCAAGTGCGATATTGTCTACAACCACGAGGCTGCCGTCGGCAACTTTTGCGGAGAGAGCGCTGCGCATTGCGAGTGCACGGACTTTCTTGTTAACGGGCTGACGATATTCACGGGGCTTTACTGCGAAAGCCATTCCGCCGCCCTTCCACTGAACAGCACGGATAGAGCCCTGACGTGCACGGCCTGTACCCTTCTGCTTCCAAGGCTTGCGTCCGCCGCCTGCGACCTCTGCACGTGTCAGTGCTGACTGTGTGCCCTGGCGCTGGTTTGCGAGATATGCCTTGACGACTGTGTGAAGCACGCTGATGTTCGGCTCGATGCCGAATACGCTGTCAGAAAGCTCGATCTCGGAGACGGCCTTGCCTGTCATATCAAAAACATTAACTTTTGCCATTTCGATATCCTCCTTTATGCTTTCTTAGCAGCGTTCTTGATGCAGACGACTCCGCCCTTTGCACCAGGTACTGCGCCCTTGATAGCAATGAGGTTGTTTTCCACATCAATCTTAACGACTGTCAGGTTCTGAACTGTGACTCTCTCGACACCCATATGGCCAGGCTTGATTGCGCCCTTGGGTGAATGACGGGAGTTTGTGTTAGGACCGTTGGATCCTGAGTGACGATGAACAGGTCCGGTACCGTGTGTCATCTTGAGGCGGTGTGCGTTGTAGCGCTTGATAACGCCCTGATAACCCTTGCCTTTGCTTGTTCCGATTACGTCGACGATGTCGCCCTTGCCGAAAACGTCAACCTTGATGATGTCGCCGACATTGTAGTTGTCGCTGTCATCGAGCTTGAACTCGCGGAGATACTTCTTGTTGCCGCAGTCGGCCTTCTTGAAGTGACCCTGCATGGGCTTGTTTGTCTTCTTGACGCTTGCATCACCAAAGCCAAGCTGAAGTGCTGCATAGCCGTCGTTTTCAACAGTCTTCTTCTGGACGACCACACAGGGGCCAGCTTCGAGAACTGTTACGGGGATGACCTTGCCATTCTCATCGAAGATCTGGGTCATACCGATTTTCTTTGCGATGATACCTTTTTTCAAGATTAGATTCCTCCAAATAGGTTATTGGTTGGCTTCTGCCAACATGACCCGTCGTGTTGATTAGAGCTTGATCTCTACGTCAACGCCTGCGGGGAGCTGAAGACTTGTGAGTGACTCAACTGTCTTGTTGGACGGCTTGAGGACGTCAATAAGTCTCTTGTGGGTTCTCATTTCGAACTGTTCTCTTGAGTCCTTATACTTGTGAACAGCACGAAGGATTGTAACTACGTCTTTGTCTGTGGGGAGCGGTACCGGTCCTGAGACTCTGGCGCCTGTGCGCTTTGCTGTCTCAACGATGGTTGCGCAAGCCTTGTCGACCTGTTCGTGATCATAACCCTTGACGCGAATCCTGATTACGGTTTTGACTGCCATGTTTTCCTCCTGTTTAATTTTTTGGAGCTTTTCCAACACCGACCCGTGCGTGTCCTTCATATCCATGATAATCGCCAGGCAATACCTCCCGATGGAAGTGTCCCTGGCTAGTGCCCCTGAGGGGCTTGCTGTCTATGCGACATTGGATCGACGAAGCGATCATATCAACAGCGTCAGTATTGTTTTTTCGCCCGGTTCTTGACTGGACATACTCAGCGGAAATTCCCAGCTCTAGGCTGCCACCTCCCGCCTCAACGCATAGCTATCGCAGTCATGCTCATATATTATATAAATAAGGCCACCTGAGTTCAAGTGGCCTTAAAAAGTTAATTATTACAAATTGTTACAAGATTTATACTGCACAACTCGAAATGTGTTCTTTCGTGCATGTTGCACAAGTTGTGAACGGAACGGCATTAATATGCCTTGCCCCAGATGACCATGTGCTTGGCGGGTCTTCCGCAGCATACGCAGCGGTCGGAGATCTGCTCCTGATTGAACGGAATGCATCTGGATCCGATGTCGAGTTTTTCCTTGAGGGCATCCTCGCAGGCTTCGTCGCCGCACCACATGGCCTTATAGAAGCCCTGGGTGTTCTTTACGGCCTCTTCCAGTTCCTCATAGGTCCTGCAGCTGACGGTGCGCTTCTCCATGTTCTCCTTGGCTTTGGCGTAGATGCGCTTGCCGAAGGCGTCGAGTTCCTGTCTGATGGTCTCTTCGATGTTGTCGAGGGAAGCGGTGATCTTTTCGCCGGTATCTCTGCGGACGATGACGCAGCTGTTGGCTTCGATGTCTCTCGGTCCCAGTTCGAGACGGAGCGGGACGCCCTTCATCTCGTACTGTGCGAACTTCCAGCCTGAGCTGTTCTTGGAGAGATCGATATTGGCACGGATGCCTGCCTTCTTGAGTCTTGCGAGAAGGGCATTGGATGCCTCCTCGACGCCGGGCTTGTGCTGGGCGATCGGGATGATGATGGTCTGGATCGGTGCGACTGCGGGAGGAAGGATCAGGCCGTTGTCGTCGCCGTGGGTCATGATGATGGCGCCGATGAGTCTTGTGGAAACACCCCAGGATGTCTGATGAGGAGTGCGATCCTTGTTCTCCCTGTCGGTGAAGCTGATGCCGAAGGCCTTGGCGAATCCGTCTCCGAAATAGTGGCTGGTGCCGCTCTGAAGGGCCTTGCCGTCATGCATCATGGCTTCGATGGTATAGGTTGCGACGGCGCCGGCGAACTTCTCGGATTCCGTCTTCTGTCCGCAGATGACCGGGACATTGAGGTAATCCTCGACGAAGGTGCGGTAGCACTCGAGCATGCGCTCTGTCTCCGCTACAGCCTCCTCGGCCGTCTCATGCATGGTATGGCCTTCCTGCCAGAGGAACTCGCGGGTGCGGAGGAAGGGTCTTGTGCTCTTCTCCCAGCGGACCACGGAGCACCACTGATTGTAGAGCTTCGGGAGGTCTCTGTAGGAATGGATGATCCTGGAATAGTGGTCGCAGAAAAGGGTCTCGGAGGTAGGACGGACGCACATGCGCTCCGGGAGCTCCTCGTTGCCGCCCATGGTGACCCATGCGACTTCGGGTGCGAATCCGGCGACATGGTCCTTTTCCTTCTGAAGAAGGCTTTCCGGGATGAAAATAGGCATGGCCACGTTTTCATGGCCGAGTTCCTTGAACATGCCGTCGAGGATCTTCTGAATATTCTCCCAGATGGCGTATCCGTATGGGCGCAGGATGACGCAGCCCTTTACGCTGGAATAATCAATCAGTTCTGCATTCTTTACTATGTCGGTGTACCATCTGCCGAAGTCTTCGTTGATCGGCGTAATGGCCTCGACCGCTTTCTTTTCCTGTGCCATTTGTTCTCCTTATATCCTGTATCATGTAAAATCGTCACTGTAGACGATTCCTATTATAATGAATGACCCGAAAAAATCAAAGAAAAAGAAAATCCGGAAACGGCGGACCGTTCCCGGAAGCAACCGAATCCGGAATCAGGTGTTGTCCTCGACGTAATTGACGATGTCGCCGATCGTGACAAACTCATCGGAATCTTCTTCGGGGATATTGATGTCGAATTCATCCTCGATGTCGAGGAGGATTTCCATTCTGTCCAGTTCTCCCATGCCGAGATCTTCCTCGAGACTGCAGTCCTCGTTGATCTCGAGCTCGTCCAGATCCAGCTGCTTTGACAGAATGCTGATGATCTTATCGTATACCATTGTTCTCTCCTGTGGTTCTGTTTATTTGAAGCGGCCTGAGGCCGCACGTATTCTCTTATTGCGTAAAAGATAATACCATCAAAGGAAATTAATGCAATACTTTTCCGTTAAAATTCCGCAATAATGTTCCCTGTCAGGAAATTTACGCCGTTTTGCCTATTGCATGCCGCAGTGCTATAATGTCTGTAACTGATTTTCAGTTCCGGAGGATATTTCACGGCAGTAAAGGCAAAACCGATAGCAATCATAGGCTTCATGGGCTGCGGAAAGTCCACGGTCGGACGAATGGTGGCCAACGAACTTCAGGTCCCCTTCGCAGACCTGGACAGTGAGACCGAAAACCTTTCCGGCTGCCGTGTACCCCAGCTTTTCGAGGAACAGGGAGAACTTGCCCTGCGCAGATATGAAAGCCTGGCTCTTTCCCGCGTCGCCCCGAACGGCGGCGTGCTTGCGACCTCCGGCGGATGCATCATGCTCCCCCAGAACCGCAGGGCGCTGAGACAGGGCTTCAAGGTGATCTTCCTGGACGTTCCCTTCAACGTCATCATGCCCCGCATCGACGGAACCAGCCGTCCTTTGCTCAAGACCATGAACCGAAACGAGCTGAGAAGGCTCTGCGAACTGAGAAGACCTCTCTATCAGGAAACGGCCGACATCACTCTCGACGGAACGAAATCCGTCGACGACCTGACATACGAGATCGTCAATCTCGCCTATGAAGACTGAAAGATATAATTTCTCTTTTCAATATGAAATTCCCGCTGGCGTCTGAAACACCGGCGGGAATTTTTTATGCCTGTTCAAATCAGGCGTCGATCTCTTTGGTGGCAAAAGCATTGAGGTCCAGTCCTGCCCTGCTGCCGGCCTGATACTCGTAGTACCCCGCTGCCGCGATCATGGCGCCGTTGTCTCCGCAGAGGAACTTCTTCGGGGTATAGAGCTGAATGTGATTTTTTTCTGCAAGCTCGGTGCATTTGCGCTGGAGTTCTCCGTTGACGGAGACGCCGCCGCAGACTGTTGCCGGAAGCCCGTATTCCCTTGCTGCCTTGATGAGTCTCTTCGAGAGGATGTCGGTCACTCTCTGCTCGAAGGCTGCCGCAATATCCGCCTTGTTGATCTCGATGCCCTTCATGTTCGCATTGTTCACGATGTTGAGCACGGCGGTCTTGAGCCCGGAGAAGCTGACGTCGAACTCTCCCGCCACGTGGGGCACCGGAAGAACGTATTTGGAGGGATCTCCGTCCTTCGCGATCTTCGAGATCTCGGGTCCTCCGGGATACGGAAGGCCGAGCGTCCTCGCCACCTTGTCGAAGGCTTCGCCCGCCGCGTCATCCACGGCATGGCCAAGGACCTGGAAGCTGGTGTAATCCTTGACGAGGATCAGATTGGAATGTCCGCCGGATACCGCGAAAGCCACGAACGGGGGCTTCAGATCCGGATTGGAGATGTAAAGGGAGGCAATGTGGCCTCTCAGGTGATGAACGGGAATCAGACGCTTGTCTGCCGCATAGCAGAGGCCTTTTGCAAAGTTTACGCCGGCGAGCAGGGCGCCGATGAGGCCAGGCGCATAGGTGACGGCCACGGCATCCACCTCGTTCAGGGTGATGCCTGCGTCGCTGAGCGCTTTTTCGGTCACGGGGACGATGTTTTCGATATGTCTTCTGGAAGCGATCTCCGGGACGACGCCGCCGTAAAGACGGTGTTCGGCGATCTGGGTCGCGACCACGTTGGAGATGAGCTCCCTGCCGTCCTTCACAACGGCACAGGAGGTCTCATCGCATGAGCTTTCAATTCCGAGTATAAGCATTGATCTTTCCTTATATATTCTTTTTCAGCACCAGGGCGTCCTCGGAAGGACCGGTGTAGAAGTTTTTCCTTTTACCGACCTGCACGAAACCGTTCCGGTCATAGACAGCCCTTGCGGGCGCAGCTCCGGTCCGGACTTCGAGCGTCAGTTCCTGTACGCCGTTTTCCCTGCAGAAGCGGAAGATCTCTTCCAGAAGTCTCTGGCCGATCCCCTGCCTGCGGCAATCCGGCAGCACGCCGAATTCGTTGATGTGTGCGGATTCCATGGCATACTGTATCGTGCAGAATCCGATTATAGCACCATCCTGCAGCGCTGCGACAGTATAGGCCTGGGAAAATGCCAGTTCCTCCTCGATCTCGGGGAGCGTCCAGGGTTCTCCGGAGCAGATGCCCTCTACTTTGAAGATGCCTTCGGCGTCGGCCGGCAGCGCTTTTCTGATCTCGATGCTCATTTGGCTTCGTACCAGCTCTTTCCGGTGTGCACCTCGGCGATGAGCGGTGCTTTCAGGACACAGGCGGCTTCCATTTCCGATTCGAGGATCTCCGCCGCTTTCCCTTCCAGTTCCTTCGGACACTCGATGATGAGCTCGTCGTGGATCTGCAGGATCAGCTTTGCCTCCGGGAGTTCCTTTCTCAGGCGGTCATAGACGCGGACCATCGCGATCTTGATGATGTCCGCCGCGGTGCCCTGCACCGGGGTGTTCATGGCGAGTCTCTTTCCGAGCGCCTGGACCTGCTTGTTGCTGTTCTGGATCTCGGGGATGTATCTCCTTCTGCCGTACATGGTGGTGACATAGCCGTCTCTGGCGGCGTCCCCCACGGATTTCTGCAGGAAAGCCTGGATCCTGGGATAGGTGGCAAGATAGCTGTCGATGTACTCCTGGGCCTCTCCCACGCTGACCTTGATGTTCTGCGACAGGGTATAGGCACCCATGCCGTAAACGATGCCGAAGTTGATGGCCTTGGCCCTTCTGCGGAGCTCCGGCGTGATCATGTTCTTCGGCAGTCCGAAGACTTCGCAGGCCGTGGCGGCATGGACGTCCTCTCCGGATACGAAGGCGCGGATCATGTTGTCGTCCCCGCTCATGGAGGCAAGGACTCTCAGTTCAATCTGGGAATAGTCGGCATCGAGAAGGATGTTTCCCTCCCCCGCGATGAAGAATTTCCTCATCCTGGAGCCCAGCTCCGTGCGGACCGGGATGTTCTGCAGATTGGGGTTGACCGAGCTGATCCTTCCGGTCCTGGTCTCGGTCTGGCGGAATTCCGAATGGACTCTGCCGGTATTTCCGGCCGCCTCCAGCAGTCCTTCGATATAGGTGCTGTACAGCTTCTGGTAGCTGCGGTACTGGAGGATCTCATCCACGATGGGATAATCGTCCTTCAGCTTGTCCAGCGTCTTGGCATCGGTGGAATACCCGGTTCTGGTCTTCTTTCCGGAAGGCAGCTTCAGTTCTCCGAACAGGACGTCACCCAGCTGCTTCGGGCTGTTCAGGTTAAATTCGTGTCCCGCTTCTTCGAAGACCTTTTTCTGCGTTTCCTCGGCGAGAGCCTTCAGTTCGACGCCGAAATCCCGGATGCCCCGGGTATCCACAAGGAATCCGTCGTGCTCCATGGAGGCCAGCACCCTGCACAGCGGCATCTCGATGTCATCCATGAGGCGCGTCATACCCTCTTCCTTCAGTTTTTCTTCCAGTGCGGCACAGAGAGGCCCGATCTCGGCATATTCCGGCACCTCTGCCGTGTATTTCAGTTTCGGTGTGTATTCCGACGCCAGGGTCTTCACCTTGTAATCGGCGGCGGAGGGGTTCAGAAGATAGCCGGCAAGTTCGATGTCAAACCGCGGCATGAAATCTTCCATCCTGTTTTCAAAGGCGATGTGATGCAGTTTTTTCGTTTCACAGGCAAAAATTGCGCCGCAGCCTTTCATGATCTTCAGCAGTTCCTCTTCGGAAAGCGTATGGAAATATCCGTCCTGCACGGCAGTCCAGAGTCCGCCCTCACTTTCACAGAGATATACGTTTCGGGAAAGATCGAACCGGGAGAATTCTCCCTCCTTCATCTCTTCCAGCACCGCCTCGGGCTCCTTCATCACGGGGATGTCGTTCAGTCCCAGCTTGTCGATGAGGGAGTGCATCTCGAGGCTGTCCAGCATGGAAGCGGCCTTTCCGAGGTCCGCGTCTTTTCTGCCGTAATGTTCGATGCTGCAGTCCACGGGCGCCTGCCTGTTGATGGTGACCAGTTCCTTGGAGAGATAGGCCGTGTCCTTTTCTTCGGCGAGATGCTTTCTCACGGCGGGCTTGATGCCTTCCGCATCGAGATCGCTGTAGATCCCGTCGAGGCTTCCGAACTTCTGGATGAGGCCGATAGCCGTCTTCTCTCCGATGCCGGAAACGCCGGGGACATTGTCCGAGGAATCGCCCATGAGTGCCTTTACGTCGATGAAGGCGGCCGGCGTGACGCCGTATTTCTGCATGACTTCATCGGGGCCCATGACCACCGTCTCGCTCTTTCCCATGTAGGCGGTCGCGTAGAGAACGCAGACGTCCTCCGACACGAGCTGCAGGTTGTCCCTGTCTCCGGTCAGGATCTCCGCCTTGAAGCCCTGCTCCTCCGCTGCTTTCGAGAGCGTTCCCAGGATGTCGTCTCCCTCGTAATCGGGACACTCGACGATCGGATATCCGAGAAGCCCCAGAAGTTCCTTCACGACCGGCATCTGCTGGGCCAGTTCTTCCGGCATGCCGTGGCGGTTGGCCTTGTATCCGTCATACATCCTCTTGCGGAACGTTCCGCCGGGAAGATCGAAGGCGACGGCCGCAAAATCGGGCTGCCGGTCGTTCAGCTGTTTCTGGAACATGGTGAAAAAACCGTAGATGGCATTGGTATACCTGCCGTCCTTTGTGGTCAGCGTCTTGATGCCGTAAAAGGCCCTGTTGAGGATGCTGTTGCCGTCCACGATCAGGATTTTCTTTTTTGCTTCGTTAGAATTCACTTTACTGCTTCCCTTCTTTTCGGATGCCGGATGATATATTTCAACAGATATCATTTTAATTTCTTTGACATGCGACTGCAAGAACCGTAAAATACTGAAGAGCCGCATAATACATTGTTAATATATCCGGATATATAATCAGATCATGAATGACAAAGAGCTGACAGAATTCATCAGGACACATAAGGCCGGGGTCGCACCCATGGCCGGTTTTACCGACCACAGTTTCCGGATGCTCTGCAAGAAGCACGGCGCCGGCGCGACCGTCAGCGAGATGGTCTCGGCCAAGGCCATCCATCTCGGAGATAAGAAGTCCCAGAAGCTCATGGCCTTTACGGAAGCTGAAAGGCCCTACGGCATCCAGCTGTTCGGAACGGATCCGGAAGATTTCGACTATGCGGTGAAATTTGCCTGCGATACTTTCCATCCGGACTTCATCGACATCAACATGGGATGTCCCGCACCGAAGATTTTCAACGAAGGGGCCGGAAGTGCCCTCATGGATCATCCCGAAACGGCGGAAGCCCTCGTGAGGGCGGCCGTCGCCGCGGCCGACGTCCCGGTCACCGCCAAGATCCGCGCCGGCGTGCACCGGACGACCTGCAACATCTTCGGCGTTCTCCTGCAGGATGCGGGCGTCAGCGCCATTGCAGTGCACGGCAGGACGAAAGAACGGATGTACATGCCCCCGGTCGACCTGGAGGCCATCAAATCGGTCGTCGATACCGTCAGCATCCCCGTTTTCGGAAACGGAGACATCATGTGTGCGGAAGATGCGCGGAAAATGCTGGACTATACCGGCTGTGACGGCATTCTCGTCGGAAGGGGCGCTCTCGGAAATCCGTTCATTTTTGACGAAATCAATGCCTTTCTGGAAACAGGAAATCCGCCGGAGACCGTCTCCCTCGAGGAGCGTCTCGACGCCATGAGGGAACAGGCGGAGGAAGCCGTTCGGGAAAAAGGCGAATACGGCGCCATACGGGAAATGCGGAAGCACTGCGCCTATTACATGAGAGGACTGCACGGAGCCGCAGAGCTTCGCCGCCTGAGCGTGGCGATCGAAACGCTGGAAGACGTTTACCGTCTTTATGACATCGCGCTGGCGGCGGGGATCTCCCCGAATTCCTGAAAAACCGGAAGATACACAAAAGGCCATGGAACAGAGTAATCTGTGCCATGGCCTCTTTTATTTTTTATTTCATGAGCTGGTCGAGGGTGTAGGAGTAGGCCGGAAGGAAGTTCTCCATGAAATAGTCCAGTTCCGGAAGATCCATCTCCCCGAGTGATTTCACAGTGCTGAACTTTGCGGATACGAACTCCGTGTTGCCGCTGCGCTCCTCCTCGATGCACTTGATGAGGGCGCTGAGCTTATCTGCCGCCTTGACGATCTTCTTTTCCCGCTCGTTCAGGCTGCTTCCCGTAATATATGCTCCGATGGCCGGCTGCAGTTCGTCCGGCAGCATGGAGACCACCTGTTTCTCCGCCTCATGCTCGACTCTCTTGTAGCTGTCCCGGATGTCCGCATCCCGGTACTTCACCGGGGTCGGCCTGTCACCGGTCAGCGTCTCGGAGATGTCATGGTAGAGGGCAGCGACGGCAACCTTTTCCGGGTTCACGCCGGCGCCGTACATGGTCTTTGCCGTTTCCGCCAGCACATGGGCCATGCAGGACGTCACCGCACAGTGCTCGGAAAGGGTCTCTTTCCTACTGTTGCGCATCAGCCCCCAGCGGTCGATGAAGTTCATTCTCGAAAACAGTGCCGTAAATCCTTTAGCCATTCTCTATCTCCTCCGTGTCTCTCCAGAGACATTTCTCCATATCGACCCTGCCATCCGCAAGGAATTCCACGCCGTCCTCCCGCAGAAGACGCTCCTGTGCCCCTTTTCCGCCGAAAGCGAAGGAGCCGGAACATTCCCCGAAACGGTTGACGACACGGAAGCATTTCACATGCTCCGGGTCCTGATTGAGATGCAGCGCATGTCCCACCACGCGGGACATCCTGGGATTTCCCGCAAGCGCCGCAATCATGCCGTAGGTCGCGACATGTCCGGCGGGGATCCGCTTCACCGCATCGTATATCCTGTCGAAAGTATTTTCTTTCATGCTTCTATCCTACCACCGGATCGGTCCGATTAACCGGTACCGATCCGTGTCATTTTCTTTCCTTATGAGTATAGCAGAAAACGGGGCCCGTTTTCCCGATTTCGAAAAAACAGGGCACCGGAGATGACAAAAGACACGGGAACGCCACATTTTGTCCACATTCCGGTACTATACTCGGGTCATGAATCGGAAAGAAGGAAAAAACATGGGAAAGACTTATATTGCCGTCATCCCGGCCTACGAACCGGATGCCGGTCTTCCGGATCTGGTCTCCCGTGTCAGGGAGGCGGGACTTCTTCCGGTCGTCGCGGACGACGGGAGCGGTCCGGATTACCGGGCTGTCTTTGACGCGGTCCGCCCCTTAGCAGACGTGATTTCCTATGAACCCAACAGGGGAAAAGGATATGCGCTGAAAGCCGCATTCCGGTATATAAAAGAAAAGTACAGGGAAAACTATGTCATCGTCACCATGGATTCGGACGGCCAGCACCGGGTGGAAGACGCGCTGAGGCTCTGTGTAAAAGCGGAGGAACAACCGGAGGCCCTGATCCTCGGAAGCAGAAAGCAGAGCAGGAAGTCCCCGCTGAAAAGCCGCTTCGGCAACGGCGCGACGAGACTCGTTTTCCGCCTTCTCACAGGCGTGTACGTCTATGACACCCAGACCGGGCTGCGGGCCTTCTCCGAAGAACTGACGGACCGCATGCTCTCTGTCTCCGGAGACCGTTACGAGTATGAGATGAACGTCCTTCTGAAATGCGCACAGGAAAAGATCCCCATGCAGGAGGTGCCTGTCGAGACGATCTACATTGACAACAACGCCGGTTCGCATTTCCGGGTATTTGCGGACTCCTTCCGTGTATACGGCGAGATCCTCCGCTATCTCCTCTCATCGGCGGCAGCCACGGTGACGGATTATGTCCTGTATGTCCTGCTGTCCCTGCTGACCGCTTCCCTGCCGCACAGTCTCACCCTTTCCAACGTGGGTGCCAGGATCGTCAGCAGCTGCGTCAACTTCTCGGTCAACCGGAAATATGTATTCAGAAGCAGAAAGAGCCTGATCGGGACCGCCGTGCCTTATTTTCTTCTTGCCGCCTTTGTTCTGCTGGCCAACACCCTTCTGCTGCATCTCCTGACGGCCGGCGCCGGCATGGATCGGTATCTCGCCAAGTTCATTGCCAACACGCTGCTTTCCCTGTTGAGCTGGGGAATGCAGAAATTCCTGATCTTCCGGAAAAAGGAGGAATAAATCTTTGAAAGAATTCCTGAAAAAGCATGCATTTCCGGTGATCTACGGTCTTCTTCTGGCCGCCTTCACCGTATATATCACCCTGGACACCTTCGTCATCACCCGCGTCTACCGGACCGGGACCGCCGTCTCCGAAACCGAGATCACCGAAGACAGTGACGCCGCGGCAGGCGGGGTCACGGAAGAGCAGGAGGAAGAAACGGAAAACGAAACACCCGCCGAGATCGTCTGCGATGAAAACAGCTATTCCGACGGCACCGTATCCATCAGCATCTCCACCTGCCGCGAATACGATACCGACATCTATGTGGCGGACATCCGGATCTCGGATCCGTCCCTTCTGAAAACCGCCCTCGCACAGAACGCCTATGGCAAGAACGTCACGGAAAAGACGTCAGAGATGGCGGAAGAGAACGGCGCCATTCTCGCCATCAACGGAGACTACTACGGCGCCCAGGAAAAAGGGTACGTCCTGAGAAATGGCGTCCTTTACCGGAGCAGGGCGGAATCCGGGCAGGAGGACCTCGTCATCTGGGAAGACGGCAGTTTCGAGATCATCTGCGAGGATGATGTGACCGCGGAAGAGCTCCTCGAAAAAGGTGCCGTACAGATCCTCTCCTTCGGGCCCGGTCTCGTCGAAGACGGCAGCATTTCGGTTTCCGAGACAGAGGAGGTCGGCAAAGCCAAAGCCAGCAATCCCAGGACGGCCATCGCCGTGACGGAAGACGGACATTACCTCTTCATCGTGTCGGACGGGAGAACTTCCGAAAGCGCAGGACTCAGTCTCTATGAGCTGGCCTCCTTTGCGGAAAGCCTCGGCGCCGTGACCTGCTACAACCTGGACGGCGGCGGATCCTCGACCATGTATTTCAACGGCAGCATCGTCAATAACCCTACCAGCAGCGGAAATTCCATCAGCGAAAGGAGCGTGAGCGACATTGTTTACATCGGCTACTGAAAGGATCGTCCGCGAACGGAATATGTTCGCCCTGATCCAGCGTGCACTGAAGGGCCTCATCGTCTCGGCGCTGACCGGACTTTTCGGTCTCATCTACGAAATTTTCAGCCATGAGGTCTATTCGAAATACATGCAACTCGCTTTCCTGATCCCGCTTTTCGGCGTATCCTTTCTCTCCATGGTTCTTGCCCTTCCTTCTTTTAAGGCCATGCCCGGGAAGATCCCGCTCAATCTCTGGGATGCGGGTATCGCCGCTTTCACAGTGGGAAGCCTCTTCCAAGGTGTCCTGGAGATCTTCGGTTCCACCAACCGGCTGATCGCCGTATACCCCGTCACGGGATCTCTGTTCCTTCTGGCAGGCATTCTCTCTTACGCTGCGGGACTCCTATCCCGGCACAGAGACTTCCATAAAAACTGAATGACAGACAAAATGCGAAAACGGCACCGGAGTCCATGAAAGGGCCCGGTGCCGTTTTAATGTGAATGAATTATTATTTCTCGAAGGACTTTGCGCAGCCGCTGAGCAGAGAGATGATGGGCAGATGCTGGGGACATACCGACTCGCACTGGCCGCACTCGATGCACTCGCCGGCCTTGCCCTTATCCTGGGTAACGATCGTATACTCGCGCAGCGTGCGGAATTCGGGGCTGCCCTTCTTCCGGTTCTCCACGTTGAAGATCTCGGGGATCGGGATCTCCATCGGGCATCCCTTGGTGCAGTAGTGGCAGGAGGTACAGGGAATGGACTTGTCTTCGTTCAGTGCTTCCTGTGCCTCGCGGATGACTTCCTGCTCATGCTCGTTCAAGGGTTTGAAATCCTTCATGAAGCTGAGGTTGTCTTCCATCTGTGCAATATTGCTCATGCCGCTGAGGACCGTGACGATATTGTCGAGTCCTGCCGCATAGCGGAGAGCCCAGCTGGAATAGGAAGCGGTTCCTTCCCTGTCGAAAACAGCCTTGACGGTATCGATGGGATCCGCCAGGATTCCTCCCTTGACAGGTTCAATGAAGATGACGGTCATGTGAAGTTCCCTCCAGATTTACCAGATCCTGCGGGAGCTGACGCCGGGATTTTCCCAGTCGGCATAGTTGATCTGAAGCTGTACGAATTCGAGGTCCGGGTGCTTGTTCAGGATCTCTTCCAGGAGTTCGGGATCGGAATGGAAAGAGATGCCGTAATGATGGATCAGTCCCTTTTCCTTCAGTTCCCTGACATAGCTCCAGAGGTCATATTTGTCATAGTTTCCGATGTTGCTTCTCTGAAGAGCGTGAAGCATGTAATAGTCGAGGTATCCGGCGCCGGATCTCTCCAGGCTGGTATAGATCTCCTGCTTGGCATCCTTTTCCGAGATATCGCCGAAAGCGGCAAGCTTGCTTGCAAGCGTAAAGCTTTCTCTCGGATGTCTCTCGATGAGAGCCTTCTTTATGGCTTCCTCGGATCCCTGATAGGCAAAAGCCGTGTCAAAATAGGTGCCTCCCGCTTCCAGGAACAGGTCCGCCATGCGGCCGGTCTGCTCCACATCGATGGACCCGTCCGCGTTCTTGGGAAGACGCATCAGTCCGAAGCCCAGTTTCATTTTGGGAAAGAATTCCATTTTCATACCTCCGTGTTATTTAGTAAACTGTTGTTTGTCAATAAGGTAATGTCCGGTCTTCCGATGCGGTTGAACCACCAGAGAAGGAGTCCAAGCAGATAGGAGATCGAAATGATGATCGGGATGACCGCAGGAGCGGCCTCCTTTTTTCCGTTCAGGAAATTGTAGAAATCATAATTTTTGTCCACCCTTCCGTTATCAAGATGACGGAAAACGCGGGTCGTATAGAAGACCGTGTACAGAACCGTCGGCAGAGCGCCGAGCAGCGTCTCCGGGAAAGAGATCGGTGCATGTCTCTCGAAGAAGATGAAGGAAAGATCGGACACGACCGGTACGATCAGGTGGAAGAACAGATTGCCATTGTAGTAAAGGGAGGCCGGGTTCTCGAACTGGGGCCTCAGGAAAAATGCCGTGACCATGAGCGTCAGCGTCACCGCAGAGGAACCGATGAATTTCAGCACATAGAGGACAGGAGACAGTTTTTCCGAAACCCCTGTCAGGAACAGGAGCTCTCCGGCCGCTGCCCCGATGCAGCAGATGCCCGCAAGGATATTGGACAGGACCGTGAAATACTTGAAAAGGGAGAGTCCAGGCTCATCCATGCTGCCT
>R06__coassemble_389_pt1 | contig 16233 bp, 11 predicted proteins | sample R06__metabat2_low_PE_050 | metagenome-assembled genome bin R06 | reverse complement strand
CGGTATTGGCAGCCTGTTCCGCCGCAGCCGCCTTCTTTTCGGCAGCCTCGGCATCCCTTGCGCGCAGTTCTGCTTCGTTTCTGTTCTTATCGGAGTCCTCAGCCCTTGCAATGGCTTCATCTCGTGCGTTCTCCGCTTCGATTCTGGCCTGCTCCATGGCTCTGGACTTTTCTTCGGCCGCTTTCCTTGCCTCGAGGGCTTCGGCCGCTGCCGTTCTGGAAATATTCTCGTTCTGTTCGGCCTCAGATGCCCTGGTTTCCGCTGTTTCCCTGGCGGACACAGCTTCATCCCTGACTTTTTCCGCTGACTTTCTGAGCTCTTCGGACAGTCTGTAGGCTTCTCCGGCTTTTCTGAGTTTCTCTTCGGTCTGTCTGAGAAGTTCTTCCGCCTCGGCGGCACGCTTTTCCGCTTCGGCTCTGGCAGTTTCCGCTGCCTTCGAGCGTTCCTCCGCTTCACCGGCAGCCTTTTCCGCTTCGGCAAGCTTCACTTTCATTTCTGCAGTATTCTGCAGTGCTTCATCCCTGGTCCTGACAGCCTCTTCCGCTTCAGTGATCTTCCGGTCTCTCTCGGTTTCCGCAGCTGCCCTGGCACTTTCCGCCTCTGCCTGCGCGGTCTCGGCGTTCACTCTTGGCTCATCGGATGCTTCGGCCCTGGATACGGCCTGATTCTTTTCCTCTTCGGAAGACTTTGCGGCGGTTTCTGCCGCCTGCATGCGCTGGACGGCAAGTTTTGCCGCCTCCACCGCTTTGTTCCGGAGCGAAACGGCAGCGGCGCAGTTTTTCACTGCCTCTGCCTTCTCTTTTTCGGCTTCCGCCTGCTTCTCCTCGGAAGCTTTTCTTGCTTCTTCGGCTTCTTCTCTGGCTTTGGTGTCTTCGGCAGACTTTGCTTCCGCCTTTTCCTTTTCCGCAACGGCGGCGTCCCTGGCGTCTTCGGCCTCCGTGACCTGAGACGTAAGTTCCATGATCTGCATCTGAGCGGTCATGGCAGCCTGATCGGAACGCTCCTTTTCCCGTCTGAGACGCTTTTCCGCCTCTTCTCTGGCCTCTTCGGCCTCCACGCGGAGGGCTTCCTCATCTTCCGCCTTTGCCTCTGCTTCCAGCTGCGCCTTGGTCACTTCTTCGACAAAGATCCTGCGGATCTCCACATCCGGGATATCCGGAGAATCCACCATGCTCTCCTGGATCTGCTTGACGAATTTCGGTGCCAGGATCTTATGATGTACCGCTTCCACCTCATCGAGGTTCCGGTTGTCTTCGGAGAGGGTCTTGAATGTGGCATAGTTGCCGATCAGGTTGGTATATAAGGAAATGAGATACTCCTCATCGAACTCGAGAGGAGTCTCCTGTATGTCGATCGTATAACCGACTTCGTCATAGGACTCCAGGAACTGCCAGAGTTTCAGGCAGTTGCGGTAGTCGGGGTCCTTCATGATCAGGTTTGTTCTCTGAATGGGGCTCTTGACCTTCTGGCATCCGGCCATGATCTCACAGAAGGAACTGTTCTTAAGGGCAAGGACCATCCTTCGGACGCGGTCGATGCGCATAAAGACGTGCATGTTGTTGGCATCGTTTTCCACGAAGCTCTGACGGTTCTTGATGGTCATCTCCATCTTGTACTCGATCTGCTCGTAAGCGTCGTCGACAGTTGTTTCGAGAGAGAGATGATTCTGCTTCTCATCTCCTGTCGACCAGAAGATGACGTCGGTGCGCTTATCGATGAAGGATACAAGATGCTGTATCAGGTAATAGATGAACCGGTTTTCGTAAAGGTCGTAGGTCTCCTCCGTCGTAACGTTGAGGACCTTGGTAGGGGTGATCTCCCCGTTCTCATTGCTCGCGATGAACTGGGTATTCTGGCTCAGGTGACGGACACTGTCCGCGGTGATCTTCTTTGCAAGGCCGACAGGCACGATCTCTTCGCTGTTCTTGATGAAGCGTCTCGGGTGTTCGACGATCTTGCTGAGGGAATCCATTCCCTCTTCAATGGCGGTGAGCCAGCGCTCGTCCACGACCTTGTGCATGATCTGGTTGGACTGCTGGATATTCATCTGCCCTGCGCGGGAGACTTCATACAAATAGCGGAAATACCTGTCGTTCTCCAGTGCCCTTCCTACTCGATTTACATATTTAAGATAAAGATCTTCAATTGTAGCTGACATAGGATTCCTCCGGAATTGCGATCGATATTTCCGCTATGGAAATGATATTCGGTTTTAAGTGAAAAAGATTAATAGAAGTTCTGGATCCTTGCAAGATAGGCCTGGCTGTCCTTCATCTCGGACTTGCCAAAGGTCTTTTCCATGTACTGCATGAGTCCCTTGATCTCGTCGCGGACAAACGTGACGTTCAAGCTTTCAAACTTCTTGAGGACTTTTCTGGCAATGATGTAGTCGAGAGCGCCGAGTTCCGTTCCGCCGCATGCGACATAGACAGGAATGAACAGATTCATCTGCTTCATGATTCGGTTTCCGAATGAGAGCTTGAATCTCGTCATGAGGTATTCATTGAGCTTCATCATCTTGGAAAGCGTGGCTTCGGAAATGGGGTATTTCTGACAGGCATCCTCAAACAGTGCTCTCAGATGGTCACAGGAAACCGTGACCTTGGGCTGCAGCGGGCACTCGAAAGGTTCCGCTCTTTCGTTGAGCTCGATGGGCATGGCACGGTCGTAGACCTTATCGGTAATGGTAAAGGTGGAGTCATCGCTGTTGGCGGTGCCCACGAACCAGGTGTTAGGAGAAATATGAATCTTGCCGCCTTCCATCTTTTCGGGGTCTCCGGGCCAGGCCGTAGGAACAAGGTCGACGACCCATTCGTCGTGGCTCGGCATTTCGAGGATGGACAGCATCTCTGCGAAATAATACTCGATACGTGCAAGGTTCATCTCATCGAGAACGATATAGGTCGGTTCCTTGCGGTAGCCGGCTTCATAGAGAGCACGGAGGAACTCCGTCTCGTTGAATCTCTTGGAGAATTCGTTGAAGTATCCGAGAAGCTCGGTCCTGTCTCTGTAGGACGGCTGGACCGAAACAATGGTGGCCGGGTTTCCGAGGTATCTCGAGAAGGAGTAAGGAAGTGAAGTTTTACCTGTACCGGAAATACCTTCGAGGATCAGGATCTGGCTGGAAGCCATGCCGGCGACGAATCGTCTTACGATCTCAGGAGTGTAATAGAGATGAAGCTGGCTTGCGGCAAAAAGACGGTAGTCCTGAACGAACTGCTCCAGCGTAATGCTGTCGTCAAATTCGGGTTCCTGGTAGTCCTGATATTTGAGGTCCACAAGAGAGAGCTTCGCAAAGCGGTTTGCTGCCGCCTTTTCCTTCTCTTCGGATTTGACCTTTGCTTCCGCAGCCGCCGTTGCCGCAGCAACTGCCGCCTGGGAAATGGCGTCTTCGCCGATATTTGCCGTACCGGCAACTCCGACCGCACCTGCGACAGGAACGGCCGCCCCCGATACTGCGGTGCCGGTTGCAAGAGGATCTCCGAGTGCGGGCGATACCACGGCTGCGGCCCCGCCGTTCATGAGAGCGTTGACGGTAGGCATTCCGTCTTCGTCGAGCGCGGCCCGGCCTACATAGGGAATGTCGGTGCCAACGGCATTGGCCTTGAGATCCAGAATCTTGTTTTTCTCATCCATGAGCTCGAGGACCTGCTTGTTGAGACGTCCGATCTCCCTGTAGAGAACAGCGTTGTCCGCGCCGTCGGCCTTAAGCTGGATATTGAGAATGATGTGTCTTATAAGCAGAACGATCAGTGCGACAGGGATCGCGATAAGAAGAACAGCCAGCACGACAGCGAAAAATTTTCCGGCAATTCCCGCATTGACAAAATACGGCTCCAAAATGGTGCCGTATCCTGGAATATCAAATACTTTTATGATCGCTTTGAAAAAGCTGATGAAGAAAGCGACCAGATTGTTGATGATCTGGGCGACGACCTCAAAAGCCATCTTAAGGAATTCTGCCATGGTACCTGTCCTTGTTTACAAAAATTACTGCTTATTTTCCTCAGCCTGCTGTCTGAGCTTTGCAGCCTCTTCCTGCATTCTCTTTGCTTCCGCAAGAGCTGCTTCCGCCTCTGCCTTGGCCTTGGCTGCCTCTTCCATCATCTTCTGGGAATCGCTGATGGACTCGCCGGCTTTTTCCGCCTCTTCGAGTGCCGTTGCCTTCTTCAGGTTGATGGCGACCATGATGAGGTTATAAAGCTGATAGATGAAGATAAGGAGCATGGGAAGGACGATGCAGCAAAGGAAACCCACGGGGCTTGCGAGGAAATCCATGGCAAGGCCGACCTTGGGAAGAACGCAGACCATCTTTCCGACGATGTCTCCGTCCTGAATGGTATGAGTATCTGCGATGGCGTTGTTGTCACCTTTCGTGACATAGGAACGGACACCCATATCTTCGTTGATCTCCGCGATCCTGTGGGTGTTGAGGACGTACTGTCCTTCGATGATGGTGTGGAAGGTGATGATGTCTCCCTCTTCCAGTTTGTCGGTGTCGCATGTCTTGATGATGATCAGGTCTCCCGAAGCGAAGGTCGGGACCATTGAATCGGACTGAACAGAAAGAGGCGTATATCCGAAGAGATTCGCCACCTTGTCTTCATCGCTCGTGGCAAGTGTCGTAAATGCAAACAGCGCCGCGACAAGGATCACTGCCCAGAGAAGAATGCTGACAATAACCGATAATACCTTTTTCACTTTTTCCATCGCAATTATGTCCTTCTGACGGATGATTTTATAATTTTACTGTTTGAAGAATACGTTGCCGTCAGCATCCGTACCTTCAAATTTCATGCTGATCTGATAGTCGAAATTCTGAATATCGTTATCGCATCCGGGGTCAGTGCCTTCCAGCCATATGTGCACCAGGACAGGTTTGTTTACCCCTTTGTCAAGATGAAACAGAATATTGTTTTCATTATATTCCATATTTGCCGAAGCTGGCAATCCGAAATACGTAACATTATCGGATTTTGAGGCCTCGTCCCCCATGTTCGGATCGTAGATGAAGGTTTCACCGTCCACGGTGAAGCTGATTCTCATGGCGTTGATGAGCGCCTCATCATCCGCCGCGATGATATCGATGGCTTCCCCGTCCGAAGTCATGTTGGTAAGATGAACGTCCATATCTTCCGCAGACATGAAATTCAGCGTGAATTCGAGGTAGCTTCCGGATCCGGCGGAAGAGACCGTCCCGTCCTCATAGGTGAAGACGGAGGCATCCGAAGTGGTGACAGGATCCAGCGGTGTCGATGCCATATCGAAGCCTTTTTCCTGCAGGATCCGCGCCTCGATGTCCTCGAAAGCGAGCACTCTCACGTATTCCTCCAGCGTGTCGTGGGGATCCAGGTCGAACCGGAGGTTATAACCTGTGGTGACATCCATGAGCATGCTGGAAACACGGGTATTGTCTGCAATGGAAAACCACGCCACGGACACCGCCGTGACGCTGACAACAGCTATGAGAAGAAGCAGCAGAGACGTAAGAAGCCGGCTCCTGGCCTCTTTTGCTTCATTTCTGTTTGTGTCGTTTGTATTTTCCATGCCGTCTGTTTCTTAAAAGTTAATTATCGACAAGCACTCCGTAGAATGCAAGATTGAGCGAAAAGTCTTCAAAACTGATGGTATCCGAGCAGTCCGGATCGCAGCCTTCAAGGTAGAAATAAATGTCCACGACGTAGGTCTCGTTCATTTCAAGATAGCAGAGCGGCTCTTCCGGAAGTTCCACAAGATCGTCCACCGACTGAATCTCGTATCTGGAAAGGGGCACTGCGGGATCTTCCACAACCTTAATCGTTCCGGACGACATGTCGAGAACGTTTCCGTCCCCTACCAGCTGTCCGTTCACGTAGGTATTCCTGATCTGTTTTCCGGATTCGTTGCTTCCGTCCGACAGATAGAAAATGTGGGTTTCGTCCGCGATCTTCAGGCCGAGTCTCGCGGCATTCAGTACTTCGTTATAATCGGAATTCACAAATGATCCGAGATCCGCTTCGGAATCGAGATACAAAGCCAGCTGCTTTCCTTCCACTTCTCCTTCGGCATCCGTCTTGATGTAGATCCTGCCGTGATAGTAGTATTCCTCGTTTTCGACCTTCACAAACTTGTGTGCTTCCTTGCCACTGTCTCCCTGGGTAAACGGAGAATAGACGAAGGTGTTCAGGTCCGCAGTCGATACAGGGAGCAGATTCTGGACGTCCATGCCTTTGTTGACCTGCGTGATGGGCACTCCGTCATCGGACCCGAATTTGGTTCCGTTGGCAGAAAGTTCCAGTGTCACGTGTTCTCCTCCGGAGCGGATGCTCACGGAGTTGGTGCTGACCGTGGAGTTTGCAGTAAACCAGGCGTAAGTCGCAGAAGAAAGCGAGATCACGCAGCACAGCAGCATCAGCAGGACATACGCAAGACCGATCTTCAGTTTTCTGCTGTCTTTGTTCATCCGTTATCCTCTATCTTCACTCCGGCAAAGCCGAGGGAAAAATCCAGTTTGGTGTACTGTGCGCTGTTGAAGCAGTTGTCGTCACAGCCTTCCAGGTAGACCCAGTACTCTACAGTGACGATCTCGTCCTTTTCGATGCTGAAAAGGGACTTTTCTCCCGCGATGACGCTGCTTCCGGAGTCGTCCGCATAATAAAGCGTGATGTCCTCGGCCGTATCTGAGGTAGTTGTTGCCCTGCCCTCTTCGTCGATGCTCTGGATGACATCTCCGGAATGTACTACCGTGACGCGTTCCGTGGCGGAGGAATCATCCGCGGTTCCGTCGAAATGGAAGATGTATTTCGTCTCGGTGCCGTCCGCCCTGGTGACCTTCATTCCGAGTCTTGCGGAAGCAAGAGCCTGGACATCGTTTCCGAAGTCATTGGCCTTCTCGGAGAAATACACCTCGCAGGGCTTTCCTTTTGTGGTAACGTAAAGCAGTCCGTGCTCCGTATACTCCGAAACGTTCTCGTTCGCATCGGCATAAAGAATGGTCACTCCGTATCTGTTCTGCGCGAGGGAAGTATAGAAATGTTCCAGGTCGCAGGTAGAAACAGGATATAGGTATTCGCAGTCTCCGATGAATTTGAGATTGCAGCTTTCTCCGAACGGTCCGTCATAGCTGTTCGAAATTCTGAGGTCCGTATCTCCGTCGCCGATCGTGCCTCTCATAGGATTGACCGTGGTATAGGAAATATTGGAAAACCAGGCATAGGTTGCATATGAAAAAGAAAGAAGAGCCAGCATGATCCAGAGAAGCGCAAAGAATCCAGTGCGTTTCAGTGTTTTTACGTCAAACATGTCGTCTCTCCTTTCCGTTATTTATATTTTATCAGCTGTTTTCGGTATACCCGCAGAAGGAAACCGCGAGACTGTCCAGATACTTTCCGGTGATGTTGTTGAAACAGTCCTCGTCGCAGCCTTCCAGCCAGACGTATACATCGACTCTGACCGCATCGTCTTCCGACCCGTTGTTTCCGTGCAGCGTGCAGAGTTTCAGTGAATCCGCCGTCAGGGTGACTTTTGCGGTATCCTCATCGTAGCTTGCATAGTTTTCGGGGGAATACGGGGTAAACTCGATCGTGGTTCCGTCGGTTCGGCTGGAGTCCAGTACGCATCCCTGGTACCCTTCCTTGGTATTATAATTCGCTTCCGGGTTCTTTTCCTCGCTGATTTCAAAGATGTACTCGGATTCGGGCGTCCCGTTCTCTCCGGGCGTATAGAATACAAAACCTACTCTGATTGCGGTCGATATGTGGTTATTGACATCCTCGTCAGAGACTTCCCTGTCTTTGAAAGTGATGCCGCTCAGATAAACGTCCGTGCTGTCATTTCCCGTTTTCAGATATAGGGAAGTGACATAATAATCGGTCTTATCGGCCTGTGCAAAACTGATGGCCTTCATGTTCTCCTTTTCGTTGCCCTCGAAATCGGTGACCTTCTGGAATCCTGCTGTGATCTTATCCGTTGAGACAGGAACCAGTTCATCTTCAAACTTGGCAAGCTTCACCGTGGATGAATAATCTCCGTCATAGGTATCACAGATGGAAAGCGAGGATGAAGAGCCCGCCGCCAGATGCACGCTGGTCGTATGAATGCTGGTACTGTAAATATACCATGCGAAGGAAGTCCCGGAAATGGTAATGAGCGCGGAAAGAAGAACAATGAGCGTGATGATCGCGCTTCGTTTCAGTTCCAGTTCCAGCTGCTTTCTGGTTTTCGCCATTACCGTTTCCTCCCTTCTCTGTCTCGTTATAAAGAAAATGCCGGACATCGTCAACAGATGGCGAAGTTCGGCAGCTGGCTGTCCCTATGGGATCCTTTAGTTTTGCGTCTCCGGATTGCTCCGGATTTGCCTTTTACATATGAAATCTCCGCATAATGGAAAACTATGCGGAGATTGAAGCATTAACCAAGTGTACCGACAAGATTGACCGAAATGCTCATGTCATTTGCGGAATATTTACTGCTCTTGCAGTTGTCGTCTGTTCCTTCAAAGAAGCAATATATGTCAACCTGGTAATAAGATCCGTCTGCAGGAATATTGCTTACAATGACCTTTGTTCCGTCCTTCTTGCCATCGACGTTATAAACGATATCCGCTCCGTCCTTGCCGGCCGCCAGAACGCTGACACAGCTAGCATAGGCATCGGATGAACCGGCACCGGAAACAGTAAGTTCGGTCACCTTGACATCTTTAATGGAAAGAGAAGGATCTGACTTTTCGGGGTTCAGTCTGATATAAAAAGTTCCGATAAGGGCATAATTGCCTTTGCTGTAATGTCCGTCGGAATCGTCTGCAGTGACCTTGAGAATTCCGCTGTCAACAGCCGCTGTGGTCAATTCATACTGCGTCGCTGTGGAACCCTGAGACTCATCGTAATTATTGCTCAAAGCGTGATACCACTTAGCCGGACTGGTTATGCTGTAGGAAGAATTGATTACAGGATGTGTCGGAAGAAGCGTAGCTGTGCTTGCTGATATGGAAGCTGTGGTCTGTCCGCTGACAAAATCAGGAATATCGGCAGCTTCAATATTTTCAATTGCCGTTCCGTCAGCATTCTTGGCATCCGAAGGAAGCTTTGAGAGATCGGAAAGATCGGTGATCGGATTTCCGTCGATATCACAGACAATGGATCCTCTGGTATGATCTGCGGTATCTGTTGAATATACATATCCGCTTGTTTTCCCGGCCGTAATCTCGTAGTTGACGCCTTCGGTGGTGGCAGAAATCTGAAGACCGTCTGCCGTAACGCTCTGATTGAGCGCAAACCAAGCATAGGTTGCACCGCCCGCCGCAAATACGGCGATCAGCAATGCAGCGACAGTCAGTATAAGCTGTCTTCTGAGTGATGAACTGCTCATCCCGATACTCCTCTAAAAAACAAGTGAACGTGAAAACCTAACCTCAGGAAATAATTCTCATTATTGCTTCAGGTTCAATTTTCACAGGCTGGCGCGATTAGGCGCCAGCCTGGCTTAATTAAGACCGTAGATTTCTTTCAGCCGGATTATGCATCTGCAGCTGTAAACTCAAGAGCTACAGTAACCGCATCCGCATTGAAGTTCTCGCTTGTGCAGCTACCGTCACGACCATCAAAGTAGATGTAAAGTGTAACCTTGACGTTATCACCTGCATCGAGTCCATCAATGACAGTACCTGTGTTTGTGGAAGAAATAGCTGTCATGGTATCAGCTGTTGCAGCGGTCGCGGGATCTCCTGCAGCATAGTCAGTGCCCTTTGTGGACATGCATGTGCCGTTGCCGAAGCATCCGATAACATTGCCGCCAACCACCATAAGAACTCTTGCGCTGTCGAGAAGATCATTGTTAGCACTTGTAAGAGTGACGCCCGTTACTGTGACAGCCCCGACTTCTGCATCTGCATTTGTATCGTCAAGTCCGATATAAAGATCCTGGGTGAGGTAATAGGCATTGTCTCCGTTTTTTCCGACTCCGGAAGTTTCTGTAATTGTAACTGCAGTTTCAGCGCTGTTGGAAATTGCTGTTGTGTAGGAATCAGATGTTGCGTGATTCCATGCTGTAACAGCGCTGCCGACAGCAGTATAGATAGGATGAATCGGAAGAAGATCTTCACCCTCAACTGCAGGGCTGAAAGTCTTGGATGTCTGTGCGTCATCAAGACCAGCAACTGTATCGGAGATAACGAGCATGTTGCCTTCTGTTGCCGCGTTGATCTGCAGGCCGTCTGCCGTGACTTTATTATTGGAAGCAAACCATGCGTAAGTGGAGCTGCCAAGAGAGATGGTTGCAACAAGGAGCATTGCGATTGCAGCAATAAGCTGTCTTCTGAGAGCTTTTGTTGACATTTTCATGTCCTCCTGAAATTGTTTCTTTGATTGTATTCGACAATCGGAAATCACAATCATCTTCCCGACCGCTCAGCAGGCTTTCCCGATCCTGTGGAAAGATCGTACTCTCACCGAACCCGGTAGAGGAGGTTTCCTTACCGTTCTCACGGTGAGGTTATCATCTCTCGACAGGTAGTTAAGAATGCCTTCCGAAATTTATATAAACGGCTTTGCCGCTTATAAGTGTTTCAAGTACCTGAGGATAAAAAAAGCGCCAAACGCACAACTTCGAATGTTGTGTATCTGGCAACTGGCTGTCCTTCTCAAGGACCCTATAGCTTTGCGCCGCCACATTACTGTGACTTAACTCTTTTCAGGTAACCCATTTAATTGTTGTGTATCTGGCAACTGGCTGTCCTTCTTAAGGACCCTATAGCTTTGCGCCGCCACATTACTGTGACTTTACTCTTTTCAGGTAACTTATTTATGTAAGTATTATATGATTCACATCAGATGGTGTCAATAATACAGTTCACAAATTTTTCAGAAATTGTTCACTGTCCCCCGCGGCGGATCAAGGCAGGGCTCAGTCCGTATGGACTTCACCGTCATCCTTATAGTCGTTCGCAGAGATCACCTTGCAGTAGAACCATACCTTGCTGAAGAACTCATCGTCGAACTGAAAGCGGTTTTTCTGTCTTTCCTGGACGAACGCGAGGAAATCAGTGCCGAACTGCTTGCTTCTGGAATACCAGTCGCAGACCATCTCCATGATATCCATTTCGGTCATGTTGTGATAGTCGCTGAAGTGTTCCGGATGGTGCCTGTTGTTTTTCCAGTGCACGGCAACCACTCTTTTGACCTGCTCGGACATGACAGTACTTGAATCCTTCATGCCGGTTCTTTCGGCGCTGAGCTGCGTAAATCCGCGCATCTCTTCCTGCTCGAACTTGGAATCATCATGGCAGGAACATCTTTTGGCGAATTCAAGCCCTTCCTTTTCCCTGCCGTTGGCATACAGATATTCGATGATGATCGTCCCGGATTCCAGGACATACTGCTTGTGGATAAGAGTATCGATGATATGGTCTCGCTCTGTCATTTCTCTTCCTGCTTTGGGATTAAAATCGGATTTCCGTTAATGGTATAAATAATGCGGCATTTTTCAGACTTTGTAAAGCATAAATTTTCCAGCATCTGAAATCATAGTGTGCAAATTTCGTTAAATTGTTTCAAGTTTCGCAATAATATGCAGCATATTGCGAAACTCATTCCTCTGCCACCATTTTTATGGAAATATCGGGGAAAACAACCGTCTGATTGATAAGGGTATTGTCGGCAGAGGGAAGGAACTGAATCTGCAGCCAGATGTCCAGACGTCCGCTTCCGGAATCACCGTCGTATTTATCGATCATGATGTCAGTTGTTTCATCGTCATCCAGAATGCCCGTATTTGCAAGATCGGCGCCGGCCGCAAAATTCTGCCAGGTACCGGCTTTCAGTGTGCCGTCATCCATGACTCTGCACAGCCTCACCCTGAAATTGGCTGCCAAAACTTCGTCCGAAGTCACCGTCTTCCCGTCCGCGGTGGTCACAGTATCAAAGCCGAATGTTACCGTGTTTTCGGAGAAGTTGTAGTTTGCGAGGGCGTATTTAAATGTATATACACGGCTCGGATACAGGTTCTGGATGGTAACCGGGCTGAACATATTGGCCGTGGAATCCCTGGTGAGGACCAGTGTGGTATCGAGATAGTTGAAATCGTACTTTTCGTTATAGTAGGCAAGGTCATAAGCAACGTGAGTTCTGATATAGTTCCCGTCGGCATCTGTCTTCAAGTTGCCATCATCATCCGTCTCATAGTAACCGTAGGTACTGTCCGGATAACCGTTTCTGGAAAGGAGATCCGGCACGCCATTGTAGTTGACATCATTTGCCTCATACATGGTGACGACCGAGTCGATCTGATATGCCTGATAGTTCACGTCGCCGGTTTCGTCACCCACGGAATACCACGCGTAAGCGAGAAATCCCGCAAGCGTGAGAATGACAATAAGAAGGAGAGCCAGCAGCACAAGTTCCACTGTCAGTCTGATTTTCTTTCTTTTGAGTTCCATGGCTTTCCTCCTTTCACAGTTTAGTCTTCGGTATCTACTCTTATCTTTCCAATGGAGAACGATTTATCGGTAAGCAGGTTGGAAATGTTGCTTCCTGTTTCCTTCAGAAGCGTGTAAAACGGATCAAAGTCCGCCTGCACCCTGTATTTAATGCTGATGTGATCCCATTCCTTGTTCCATACGCCTTCCATCAGCGTATAGCTGCCTTCCGGCACAGAACTGTCTGTATTTGCAGTATAGCTGTCAAAGTACTGGAACTCCGTGACAGCGGAAGTGATATAAGACGCATTTTTCGTGATGTTTGTTCCCCCATCCGTCTCGTCGGAAGACGTATAGGCAATGACGCTTACGACTTCATATTTGAAAATAGGAAGAACATTGTAATAGTGCGTGGAGATCACTTCGCCTGTGGAAATGTTGATCTGGTCCAGTTTGAACCAGCCCTTGCTGCTTTCGGCCTCCGCATCGGAAGCAGGCTTATCCCCGACATCCAGCTCTCTCAATGTCACCTGGTAGCTTTGTCCGTCCATGTTGTCTACCATTCTGACCCTGAAAGTCACGTCGGCATACTCTCCGGGAAGCATCTGTTCAAAAAGAGGGTCCGGATTATCTTCATCCTCTTCGTTTTTCAGAGACCCATCAGACTGCCTTGTGTAATCATAGGTCGTGTCCTTCTGTTCGCCGCCGGGGAGATAATGTCTGAAACCGTCGACCTCCGTCAGGATCTTGATGTATTCCGGGTCCTCGGAGCCGATGTTGAGGCCATCGGACTTATCCCTGTTGTTGTTTGCCATCCATGCGACAGTACACATGACAAGTGCGATCAGAGCGGCAAAAGCCATGACGGAAGTCCGGATCAGCTGCTTTCTCAAAAGCAGGATGGCCTCCGCCCTGTTTTCCTCATAATCCTCTTTTTTAACGTATCTTATCAACTGTTAATACCTGTCAACGTAATATTTGACCTTCATGACATAGCTTCCGTAAGTCGCCGTGACCATGAAGTAGGTGTCGTCGCCGCTTCCGCTCCAGCTGAGGCTGTAGGTCTGGCTGAGGCTCAGATCGCTCGAAGCGAGGTTCTTGAACTTTGCATAAAGCTGTGCGATATCCTTGCCCTTCTTCAGTGCCGCCTGATATACAAGGTCCTTGAGTCTTCTGTAGTCGTTTCTGTCCGTGGAGTCTGCGTAGGTGATTTCTGCGCCTTCATCCGTGATCTTGTAGTACACCGAAATACCGGCGCGCTGAAGGTCCTCATAGACATAGAAGTTGCTCATGCCTTCGGAGCCGTAATACACCGTTGATGAACCGGTATCGTCATAAAGCTTCACCGTGCTCAGGTTGATGGTATCCATCTCCGTGAAATCGAGAAGCCATTCAAAGGTATTAATGCTGTTGCCGGAAAGATCCAGCGTCTTGATGGTCGTCACGGTGTTCAGAGAAGGAGAAGCGCCCGAAATGATGGTATTGGTAAGTCCGCAGTTCTTAAGGGAAAGATTCTGCAGAGACGCCATATCGTCGATATATCCGAGTGTTGCGGCCGAGACTGTGGTATTCGAGAAATCGACCTTCTTGGTGGCATCCATGTACTGAATGCCGTACCAGTCGGATGCGCTGACGGATGATGCCGTGAAGGAAACATCCGCTTCCAGCCAGTCATTCTGGATGAAAGTCGTACTGCCAGCGGAAGAGATCGTGTCTCCGTTCGGGTTGAAATTATTGTACATCCAGACATAGAGCTTCGAATCCGGAACATGGTTTCCGCTGTCACCGCTGGAATAGACGAGGCCGCCTTCGAGAGTGCAGTCCGTTGTGGTAAGTTCGGTGAAATAGGAGACGCCTGTATCTCCCGTGCCCGTCGCGGAGTATTCCGACCACTTGGGTGAAGTGGAATTGAGGTCACTGGAGTAATTGTAAAGGATCTGGAAATCGATGTCGTCGAAAGTCAGACCCGCCGTATTGATGCTGAGCCTCCAAACATAGTTCTTGAGATCATCGAACTTCTTATTATTGTCCGACATGTATTTGCTGAATACAGTCGCAAGCGAGTCGGCGGAATAAGACGTTTTCGTTGTTCCCACCGTGTATCCGTCATAATCCAGCGTCACGATCTCAGATTTGCTGGTCTTGTCATAGAGAGTAACCTTCAGTCCTGCCGGTTTCTGTTTTGTAAGTACCGCAGGTGCCGAAGCATCGTCGCAGAAAACGGTGGTTTCCTGTCCGTTTATCTCCATTTCAACAGTTTCATAATCGTAAGCAAAGTCGTAGCAGGTATAGGGTGCGCTGTATCCGTTGGAAGCGTCGCCGTAAGCAAACGGAAGTTCGATATACTCGGCAATGTCGTTTCCAGCCGCATCATTGTATTCGGAATAATAGGCCCAGTAACCGGAAACGGTATCACCGTTGCCGGTGATATAGACGACAGAAAGATCGACAAAAGCGGTCTTCCCGTTTGAGAATGTAAATGTGCATCTTACGGAGCCTTCCTTGATTTCCGGGTCTCCGTCATCGTTGACAAGATTTCCGTCAGTAATGGAATAATGGGCATCCGCATCAGAATCCGCTACCATCTCGTAGCTGACACCGGTGATCCCGTATTCTTCGATGTATGCCGCGTTTGCCGTATCCGTGGCCATCTCTGCGAGAGTGGTGAGGTGCTTGGATGTCTCATTTGAATCATAGACGATAGATCCGCCGTATACATTATTGAGCATGAGGCGTGCTACCGCTTCCTCGTCCGCGAGATAGTTGCTGTATACATTATATGTAGTGGTCTTTGTCGCGGCCGATGTGTTGTCTTTTGTGGTAAGCGTCAGATAATAGCAGATCTCGCTGGGCTCAAAACGGTATACATATCCCGTATCGGAAGGAACGAGAGAGGAGACCGTCTTCACGGAGTTCCCGTCCGCACCTTTTGTGGAATAGGTAAATGAGATGTCGAAATCATCGCTCAGAGCAGGGAGATCACAGCCGCTGGTGAAATAATAATAATCGGCACTGCCGAAAAGATCGGCATTGTCGCCGTATCTCACCGTCTTTCCGGAAGTCAGATAATCCTGAAGTCTTGTCCTGAACAGGTTTTCGCCAAGCTTCAGCATCGTTTCGGAAGAGGAAGAATTGACGACGTGCACAGGGAAAGTAAGACTTCTGCTCCAGGCACTGCTGCCCTCTCCTGCGGAAACGGTGACCGTCAGATTGACGGAGGCATAAGTGGAAGGAACGGAAATGAGGTTTCCGTAGTTATCCAAAATGGAAGTATCGGAAGAAGTGTAGCTGATTTTTACATCTTCGCTGAAATAATGATAAGGAAGATCGATATCCCCCTTCACGAATACGCAGCTTTCATCCGCATTTCCGAAATCGCAGTTTTTTCTCACATTGATGACATCGGAAACCGCAAGACTGCTGCCTTTGGCCTTGATCTCATCATAAGTAAGCCTTTCGAGCCTGGTATCCACATCATTTACCAGGACATTGGCCACCATGTAGAAGACCTGATATGCCGTTTCATCCGCGTCCATATCAAGTACATGTACCGTTACATCGTTCAGTGTCACATTGTCATTGAGAAGATAGGTCGCATGCGGTGTATCGATTACCAGAGAACCCTCGCTTCCGTCAGATACAATGCTTCCGTTTTCAATTGCAAAGGCTCCGTAGTAACTGTGCAGGATCGTAAGCGTATGGCCCGCAAGGTCAAGTTCGTAACCTCCGAGGTCGAAATGAACGTCGGCAGTCACGACCAGGTCCTCTTCCAGCGCGATGTCGGACGTCAGCCGGATGATCTTCCTGTCGGACGTCTCGCTGACGTAGTCCGGATCGTTATAGGT
>R06__coassemble_352_pt1 | contig 16892 bp, 11 predicted proteins | sample R06__metabat2_low_PE_050 | metagenome-assembled genome bin R06 | reverse complement strand
CAGCAACAAAGTGATTGCCTTACTGCAGAATTGGAGAAAAAAGAAGAATGGATAACATACTGAGCCTGAGAGATGTAGAAAAGAATTACGGGAAAAAGAAAGTACTGAAGGGTATCAGCCTGGATGTCAGCAAGGGCGAGATCATCAGCGTGCTCGGACCTTCCGGATGCGGAAAATCAACGCTTCTCAACAGCATTGCCGGCATCGTCAGCATCGAGGGCGGCTCTATCACGATCAACGGAAAAGAGGTCTCGACAAAGGACAAGTCACTGCCCATCGAGTCCAGAAATATCAACATGGTGTTCCAGGATTTTGCTCTCTGGCCCCATATGACCGCCAGGGAGAACATCCTGTACGGCCTCAAGATCAGAAAGACGGATAAGGCTGTGATGGAAAAGAAACTTCAGGAAGAAGTTTCCCTGCTCCACCTTGACGGTCTGATCGATCAGTATCCGGCCGAGCTTTCCGGAGGACAGCAGCAGCGCGTCGCCATTGCCCGTGCTCTGATCACCGAGCCGTCCATCATCCTGCTGGATGAGCCTCTCTGCAACCTTGACGTTCAGCTGAGAGTCGAGATGAGAACCGAGATGGCCCAGCTCTTCCATTACCTGCATACCACTGTTTTCCATGTTACTCACGACCCGTCCGAGGCTTTTGCCATGGCAGACCGCATCGTTGTGATGAGTACGGGAATCATCGATCAGATGGATACGCCAGAAGAGTGCTATAATCATCCCAGTACGGCATTGGTTGCCGGACTGCTTGGTGCAGGAAACAGCCTTGTAAAGGAAAAAGAAGGATACGAGCTCCGCTTCAGGGCGGATGACTGCCGTTTCGACAGTCAGCCCGATGAGAACAGCATTCACGCCTCCGTCGTTCTTTCCACCTTTGAGGGCAGCAGCTACCGCATCAAGGTCAAATCAGATCACGGAGAAGAGTTCTGTATCGTCAATGGGGACAGGCTTCCCACCGGAATGGACGGATATGTGCACGTAAAGCCCGGATGTCTTTACAGCTACTCAAAGAATTAAATGGAACAGATTGTATTGATCGGCGGATACGGAGAACACGGAAGGAACTGTTTCCTGGTTCCGTACCGGCAGGGACACTGCTATATGCTGGACTGCGGAATCATGGATCAGGAGACCGTCACCGGCCCTGAGATCAGCGATTCCCAGTTGGATGAAACAGATTACATTTTCATCACACACTGCCACAAGGACCATGCAGGGGCCTTTGACAGCCTTGTCGCAAGAGGATTTACCGGCCTTCTCATCACGACTCGGATGACCTACACGCTCCTGAAAATGAACTATGAGAACGTTCTTTTTCTGGACATGACAAAGGATCACCTGGAACTGGGGGAACTTCGGATTGATTACGGCCGCACGGGACACTGTGCCGGTTCCGTCTGGCTCTCGCTGGCCGACGGACAGAAGACCGTCTTCTACAGTGGGGATTATCAGGAGGATACCCTGGCTTACCGATGCGATGCGGTTTCCGGAAGGGAAGCCGATATTGCTTTGGTTGACATGGCACATGACAGCTGCGATCAAGGCGGAGAGGAACTGCGGAAGGAACTGATCCGGAGGATCCGTCTTTCCAATGAAGCGGGAAAACAGGCCATCCTGCCGATCCAGAAATACGGAAGGGGCATCGAGATCATTGCGCTCCTTCAGCAGGAAGGAATCTCCTTCGCCATCGATTCCACGGTGAAAAACTGCTGCGGTGATATGCTTGCGGAGGATACCTGGTACAAGAAGGACATTTCCCTGCAGGATATCCCCTGCATGAACGCGGATGACCCGCGATGCGCGGACTATTCCGTATATCTTGTCGGCGATACACACCTTGCAAAAGCGGAGAACCGCCGGTATGTGGAAGAGATGCTTCACAGCGGACGGTGCAGCGTCATCATCACGGGACGCATCAAGAGAGGCTCATTCAACGAGAAGCTCCTGAGCACAGGCGAGGCATCGGCGATACCTTATCCCCATCATCAGAGCAGGAAGGATTTCGAAGTGATGACCGCCAGAAATCATTTCAAAGTGATCCTGCCTTTCCACAATAACAAAAAAGAAATCTATTTCGGCTGATTGCGAAGATAATAAAAAGGAGACATCCCAGTAAGAGGTGTCTCCTTTGTTATGTGCCGGTATTATTCGCTGATTGCTTCCTTAATGGCTTTTGCCAGTTCATCCGGACAGGAATGTCCGCCGTGGCAGTCGATGCCGGAGCAGCGACCGCCACGGAAATATACAAAATTATATAGATAAAAGAACTGCCGCCTGAAAACATCTGTGTGCCTGTTATGATGGGTTAAGTCCCGGAAAGACCCGGGAAATGATCAAGAATATTGTATCACGAATCGGCACGGTCAAAAAAAGAACTCCGTGCCTTTTACGGTACGGAGTTCCATTGGATGCAGAATCAGTTTTCTTCGTCCTTGACAACTGCGATGTGAAGTTCATCGAGCTGTTTCTGGAGAACGGGGGAAGGTGCACCCATCATGAGGTCCTGTGCGTTCTTGTTCATCGGGAACGGAATGATCTCTCTGATGGAATCCTCGCCTGCCAGGAGCATGACCATGCGGTCGATGCCGGGGGCGATTCCTGCATGGGGCGGTGCGCCGTAGCAGAATGCATTGTACATGGCCGGGAACTTGGACTTGACGTCATCTTCGCCGAGTCTCACGAGCTGGAAAGCCTTGACCATGATCTCAGGGTCATGGTTTCTGACCGCACCGGAGGAGAGCTCGATGCCGTTGACAACGAGGTCATACTGGTCGGCAGTGATGGTAAGAGGATCGAGCTCGCCCTTTTCTGCCTTGAGAAGAGTCTCAAGACCGCCCTTGGGCATGGAGAAGGGGTTGTGGCAGAACTCGAGTTCGCCGCTTTCCTCTCCGATCTCATACATCGGGAAGTCGACGATCCAGCAGAATTCGTAGCGTTCCTTGTTCATGTGGCCTTCGCATGCGGGTCCGAAGGTCTTGATGACAACACCTGCGCCCTTGACTGCAAGGTCGCCTGCGGTGAGAACAACAAGAGTGTTGGGAACAAGGTTCAGCTTGGAAGCAAGGACGTCCTTCTTGTCTGCGACGAACTTGGAGATGCCGCCGACAACGGCGCCGGTTTCATCGATCTTGAACCAGTAGCCCTTGGTGCCGGACTGGACTTCCACGTCGGCAAGAAGCTTGTCGATCTGCTTGCGGGTCAGCTTGCAGTTGCTGATGTCGACAGCCTTGACGGTCTTGTCGGCGAGAGCTGCGAATGCATTTCCGGCGAATGCTTCGGAAACATCCTTGCAGGTAAGGTCGATGCGGAGATCAGGCTTGTCGCAGCCGTAGTTCTCCATGGACTCACGGTAAGGGATCCTTCTGAAGGGAGCGGAGGAAGCGATGTTGTATTTGCCGAACTTTGCGAAAACAGGGGGCAGGACATCCTCGAGAATGGAGAAGACATCTTCCTGTGTGGCAAAGGCCATTTCCATATCCAGCTGATAGAACTCTCCGGGAGAACGGTCTCCGCGGGCATCCTCATCGCGGAAGCAGGGTGCGATCTGGAAATAACGGTCAAATCCGGAGGTCATGAGCAGCTGTTTGAACTGCTGGGGAGCCTGGGGAAGAGCGTAGAACTCACCGGGATGCTTGCGGGAGGGAACAAGGTAGTCACGGGCGCCTTCGGGGGAAGAGGCCGTGAGGATCGGTGTGGTGATCTCAAGGAAGCCGTGCTCTGTCATGGCCTGACGGAGAGCAGCGACAACGTTGCAGCGGAGAATGATGTTCTTCTTGACTTCGGGATTTCTGAGGTCAAGGAAACGGTACTTCAGACGCTGTGCCTCATCGGCTTCGCGGCTGCGGTTGATCTCAAAGGGGAGCGCGTTGTAGCGGCAGCGGCCGAGGATCTCGATCTTTTCGGGGACGACTTCGATCTCGCCTGTTGCGATCTTGGGGTTCTTGCTGGAACGCTCACGGACAACGCCTTCTACGGAAATCGTGGATTCCTTGTTGAGGTTATGCACGATAGAATACATCTCTGCGGTCTCGGCTACGACCTGTGTCGTGCCGTAAAAGTCGCGCAGGATGACGAATGCAAGGTTGCCGCCCACTTCACGGACGTTCTCCATCCAGCCGACGAGCTTGACGTGTTCGCCGACGTTCTCGAGACGCAACGCATTGCAGTTATGTGTACGCATCTGCATCATAACAGAAAATTCCTTTCCGATTAAAATACATTATGAATCAACTTAAAATGTTATTTGAAAACGGCTCAAAAGTCAAGTGCGGAGGGCCTGTGCGGCGTCTTTCCGGAACATAAAAGTATTCCAAATCCGCACGCGAATCATTATACTTTACTGTATCGGCATTCCATGCCCGAAACCACGATACAAATACCGCTTCCGGGGCAGAACCCCGGAGATTGAAGGAGAAAATTCATGAAACACTGCATCCTCGCAAAATTCAAGAAGGAATTCGACCTGGATTCCCACATGGAGGACATCCGCTCCATTTTCGACACGATCAAGATCGACGGCATCCATTTTGTCGAATACAAGAGAAACTGCATCGCCAGGGAGAACAGATATGATCTTCTGATCCGCATCGACATGGATAAGGAAGCACTTCCGCTCTATGATGACTGCGAGAATCACCACAGATGGAAGGATGTCTACGGTCCGAGCCTTGAGAAGAAGGCCATCTTTGACTATGAAGACTAAGAGGCGGATCCGTTGAAAAAAGGAAAAATCGGGTTCCGGTACATTCTGATCGTTGTCTGCGCCTTCGGACTGATGGGTGCCTCCAACGGCATCAGCAACTGCACCGGAATCTTCTATCAGTCTCTGGCGGACAATATCGGCGGAGGAATCGGAACGATTTCCCTCTGCTCTACCATCAAAGGTATTTTTGTCACGCTGCTTTCTGCCGTGATGCCCTGGGTCCTGGAAAAATTCCGATTCAGATACATCATTGCGGCAGGAGCCATCTGTTCCGGTATCGGATTCGGCGGGAGCATCTTTGCCAGATCCTTCCTGTCCCTGCTGCTGTGCTATTTCGTCCAGGGAATCGGATACACTTTACTCGGTGCTGCAATCATCAATTTCATGATCGGAAACTGGTTTTATGAGAGAACCGGCACGATGCTCGGCATTGCCATGACGGCAAGCGGTGTCGTCGGTGCCGTCATGAATCCGGTCTTCAGTGCCATCATGACTGCTTCCGGCTGGAAGACTTCCATGGCGGTGCTTGCTGTCTGCTCTGCAGCATTGGCTCTGCCTGCTCTCTTCTTCGCGTCGGGCACGCCGCATGAAATGGGACTTCTGCCCTACGGTGCAGACGAGGAAAAGGTTTACGGTACTGCGGAAAACGAGAAGAAAGAAGAGAAAAGTACAGCGAAAGTAAAGATGAGCTTCGAGCTCATCGCCATGCTGATCGTCTCCGGTTTCATTTCTGCGGCCACGGTCATGAATTCCCATCTTTCGACCATGGCAGTCAGTCTCGGCATGACCATCACTCAGGGAGCTCTTCTTGTCTCCATCGGACAGGTCGGAAATGTGGTCTTCAAGATCTTCATCGGATATCTTTCCGACAGGATCAACGCCGTCCGGACACTGATCATCACCGGCATCCTGGTATGTTTCGGCATGTCCGCCTATCTGCTGAGGGTGGACAGTTTTCCTGTTCTTGCAGCCGCAACATTTCTGTTCGGCGCAAGCTTCGGATCCTGTACCGTCGGACTTGCCCAGATCGTGCGTGACGTCATCGAACCGAAAGAATATTCCAGCGCCTATGCATACTGTCTGATCTCCTCGAGCTTTGTTTACTCTCTGGCCGAAATTTTCACCGGTTATCTTTACGACTGGACCGGTGCCTATGTTGTCAGCTCCCTTGTCCTGATTGCGATGGAGGTCGTTTCCATTCTTCTCATGGTCATTGTACAGCTCAGAAAAAACACGAAAAAACAGGCCTGAAACTGCAGTTTATGAGAAAAACTCCGGATCCCGGTGACCATCTGGCCGCCGGGATCCTTTTCTGTGCCGGAAAATCCGCATCAGAAGGCGATTTTCCGCTCTCGAAGGGAACCGTTTCCGCTTTTTGTCAGCATATAAGGTGATGAAAACGTTTTCGGAGAACCGTGAAAACTCAATACTGGCGCCGGGATCCGGCCTCCGTGCATGCGGCGGAAGGCGGTCCCGGCTCACGAAAACGATTGAATTCGAAAAGAAAAGAGAATTCAGTCATGAAACGACTGCTGTGCTGCGAGATCCTGCTTCTGATGCTGATCAGCGGGGGAAGCTGCGTGGAGAAGACCTGTATTTTCGACAAAAACATAATTATCCCATCGGAGACCGTCTGTGAAACTCCGGAACCGGAATCCCCGGAACAGGACGATCCTGAGGCGGTTTCCTCTGTGACTGAGGAAGCCGTGCTGACAGGGACCGCCTCTGCAGAAGAACCGGAGGATACCGGAGCCGAGCTTCCTGCGGCCCAATTCACGGATGAGCAACCGGAGACCGGAAGAGAAACCGTTCCGGCTGAGGGGATGGAGCCTGTCCTTTCAGAGAGTGATTCCCCGGAGGAGCCCGGTGTACGTGAAGAGGAGAAGACGGAACCGGAGACGGAAAAAGAGGAGACAGATGCTGACCGCCTCCCGGAAGAACATCCGGATCCGGAAAAAATAACAGGGTGTGATCACTGCTGGGAATGCATCAGCTATCCGGAAGAAGGACATTTTCTGGCTGTCCTCATCTGCGACTGCGGATGGTCCTGCAGCGGAGATCCCTCTGTACTGAACGATGAATGGGCGGCACATTCCGCATCCTATAGCGCAGCAGAATCCCTGCTGGAACACGGCGGCTGCCGGAGCGCGGACGAATGGATCGTCGACAGGGAAGCATACGTCGAATGGTACTGCAGCAAATGCGGAGAAAGGAAAGAAGAAAACTGAATATGAGAAACACATCTCCTGATGAGGGAAACCTTCGTCAGGAGATTTTTTATCGCCTGAACCGGAGAGAAAGAGCATGAGACAGTCAAAAATTGCCGCGGCGCTGTGCCTGCTCGCCCTGCTTGCGGTACTGTTCGCCTCAGGAGATCTACCGGGGATCCGTGCCGCGGAGATCCCGGAAGAGACCCACAGCGATGCCCCCGAGGAAGGGGAGAGCGAAGAAGTCACGGAATACTTTGCCGAGCGCGACCGGATCATGGACGAACTGTTCCCGGACGGAGAGATCCCCGACGGTTTCAGCCTTTCGGAACTCCTTTCCGGGACGGAACTCCTCGGCGGCAGTTCCGGATCCGAGACCGGAAGCGGCACCGGAGGAGGAAATACGGCGGGCTCCGGCGCCAACAACATGGTTGCCGTCGGCGTGACCATGCAGGTCGTCTATTACCGCTATGACCAGTGCTTCAACCGGTACAATTCCCATGCGAGCGTCATTGCTACGCTGAAGTCCGGAACGGCGCTGCCCTGGAATTCGACAGGAAGGGACAACGGCAGCACCGGGACCACGGTATTCGATGCCTATACGATCTCCGAGAATACCTTTCTGATTAAGCTCTACTACAGCTGGTACCCTTACGTGTATCATTTCCCGAATTCGACGCTTGCATCGGACGGATGCACCTTTGACTGGACCGGATTCCGTTCCGGATGGTTCAGTTCCGACAACCCCGGAGGACAGCCGTCGACCTATCCCCGCATCGTGAGGAACGAGACGAACGGCAGCGAGGCGATCGAACAGTTCCTCACGAGGATCATTCTGGGAAGCAGCTACGGCGCCTGGGACAAGCTGGACGTCGCCAAGGGGAGTACAGCGTCGACGGATACCTCTCTTTATGCTTCCGTGCTCCGTTATCTCGGCGCTCCGGAACAGGCCATTCAGAACTATCTGGATGCCTATAACGGAAAACTCAGCGTCAGCCAGGACGGATCCGTGCTGATCCCCACGCTCATCTGGTCCTATGTTGCCGCGGAAAATGTGGGCGGCACCAACAGGATCTATACGATCGGCGATATCGCATCGAACGGAACGTCCAATGCTTCCTGGCTTCAGACGGCCTATACCACCGCGGCGAACTGCAATTCCGGGTTCGGCGCCTGTTCCTGGATGAAATACTCGAGAAGCACCATGATGTGCAAGGCCATGCTGGGCGGCAGCCACTCCTCCAGCCACGGCACCGGCATCTGGACGACCGGCGGATCTTCCGTCCTGTTCGGAACGGGACTGGTCAACAGGATCCAGACGCAGGTAGATGCCACAGAGGAAAACGGGACCAACACCTTCTATTACCTCAGAGGCTACTGGACGCCCTACGGTGCCGGAAGCGGCAGCGTATCGCTGACCAAGACCAACGCCGCGGGCACCGCAAAACTGAGCGGCGCCGAGTACACCCTGTACCGGGATGCTGCCTGCACCGTTCCGGTGACCTCCTCCGATTACCAGACCTTCTCTTCCTCCGATACCGGTTACGTCAGTGCCTCCGTAAGGCGCACGGGTTCGGACGGAAAGGCGGTATGGAGCGGACTCTATACCGGCATTTACTTCATGAAGGAAACGAAGGCACCTTCGGGATATGCGCTGAGCACCGAAATAAAGCAGGTCTCCGTGAAAAGCGGAACGGCCTCGGTCACTGCGGCAGATGAGGAGGAAGCCAGGACCTTCACTCTGAAAAAGACAGTCAACGCCTCCCAGGCCTGCATCGCCGGAATCAGCGGCAATGCGCTCTATACGCTGGCAGGTGCGGAATATTCCGTTTCGGCGGGAGGGAAATATTCGGAAACGCTGAAGACGGGAACGGACGGAAGTGCGGTGTCCGCAAAGAAATATGCCGTCGGAACGGTGCTGGCCGTGAAGGAGACGAAAGCCCCTTCCGGATATCAGCTGGACACCAGGACCTATACCCTGACGGTCACCTCCGGCGCCAACGTGCTGAATGTATCGGACATCCCGGTCTTCGATCCGCCCTTTGTCCTGACCAAGGTCGATAAAACGACGGGATCCGCACAGGGAGATTCCTCTTTTTCCGGTGCGGTGTTCAAATGGGAATATTATGCCAACACCGGCTGGAGCGGGACCCCGGTTCGGACCTGGTACTTCACGACGGATGCGAACGGAAGATGCGTCTACAGCAGCAGTTCCCTTGCTTCCGGTTACACGAGCAGCGACCTCTATGTGTCGCCTGCGGGAACGCCGCAGCTGCCCCTCGGCACGGTAAAAATCACCGAGGTAAAGAATTCTCTGGGCTACACCGTCCTGACTTCGCCTCTGTACTGTTCCATCGCATATAAGAGCGGAGCGGCATCCCACGAGTGGACCTCGGCATCGCTTTCCCTGCTGAAACAGGCGGCGGACGGAAACTGGTCGGTATACGAACCGGTGGATGAGACCACTTTCGGCTCGGTCAGCATCACAAAACTGGATGCGGAGACCGGGTCCTCCCCGCAGGGAGAAGCCGTTCTTGCGGGAGCTGTCTTTGAGGTGGTCAACAGCAGTGCCCGGGCCGTATCGGTCGGAGGCACCGTGTACCAGCCGGGAGAGGTCTGCCTCACGCTGACGGCGGATTCGACGGGACATGCCGCATCCGGCAGCATCCTGCCCATCGGCACCTATATCCTGCGCGAAAAGAAGGCTCCGGAAGGGTACGTGCTGAATGATAACTTTTCGGAAACCTTTTCCGTGACGGCTCAGAACAGGAATTTTTCCTTTACCTGCGGCGATGAAGTCATCCGGGGCAGGATACAGATCCGCAAGACGACCGTGAACGGCGCCGACGGCACCGGATGCCCCGAATCCGGTGCGGTGTTTGCCGTGACGGACAGGGACGGCAGGACGGTGGATACCATTGTGACGGGAGAGGACGGAACCGGGACCGGCGCAGCACTGCCCTACGGAACCTATACGGTCACCCAGACCGGGACACCCGCGGGCACGGAGCCCACGGAAGCCTGGACGGTAACGATCCGCGAAAACGGTGCAGTCTGCACCTATGAGAAAACGGACCGGCTCTGGACGGCTTCGGTCTCGGTCCTGAAACTGGAGACCGGCACCGCCATCCCGCTTTCGGCGGAGTTCGAACTCTGCGAAAGAAAGACGGACGGCACCGTTGCGGTGCTGGAGACAGGCAGAACGGATGCGGACGGCAGACTGACTTTCGGGAGAAAAATCGCCTACACCGACGGAAAGTGCAATAAGAGCACCTATTTCGTGCGGGAGAGTTCCGCCCCGGAAGGATATGTCCTCGATGAGACGGAATATCCGGTCAGCTGCACGGTAAACGGACAGAACCTGGAGGTAACGGCCGGAAACATCCCGGTCACGGGCTCCGTCGGAATCCTGAAGCTTTCTTCCGACGGACAGACGATGAGCGGCGTGGGTTTCCGGCTGGAATATTCCCTGGACGGAACTGTCTGGAACAGCGTCACGCCTCAGGACGGCGGAAATCGCATCCCCGCGGGCTCCTGCAACAGTGCAGATCTTTCGGAGGATGGGACGCTTTTCACCGGAGATACCGGAGAAGCCGTCTTCGAGGGCCTCCGTGTCTATGCGGAAGACGGAACGCCGGTTTTCTACCGGATCACGGAGATCCGTACGCTGAACGGATTTTCACTGATGCCGGATGTCATCTGGGAGGGAACTCTCGAAAATGAAACGAACCGGGTCACCCTGAAGGTCATCAATTCACCGGTGCTGGAACTTCCGAAAACGGGAAACTCCGGACTTGATATTCTGACAGCGGCGGCCTCTGTCCTGTTCCTTGCAGGCCTTCTTCTGGCGTCTGCCTCAAAAACAGAAAATCTGATAATGAACAATAAGGAGAATCATCTATTTGAATAAGATTCGAACCATTCTTTCGGTCTGCATTGTGCTTGCTTTGTGCCTCAGCAGTGTCCTGCCGGCTTTTGCCGCAGAAACAGAAGACGCCGTCATCGACACGGATGCGGACTGCAGCCTTACGATCTGGAAATATGACTGGACCAATGCCGTCAAGGACGGCGTCTGGGACGAGGACTCCTTCTCCAGCACCGGCTGGCGCGAGAGTTATGTCGAGGAGATCCTCGGCGGAACGGTGCGCACCGGAGATGCCGACGGAGAAAACGGAAGCACTCTCGGAAACGGACAGAATGCCAACGGTTATGCCGTCAAGGGCGTCGGTTTCAGCATCCTGAAGGCAGCTGACATCGTGACCTTCAGCGAATCCGCGGATGACGGACATCCCGATTACAGCACCACCATGGTGCTTTACGGATTCGACAGGGAGAAAGCGGAAGGACTTCTTTCCGCCATCGGGCTCGGGAACGGCAGCGGCAGATATGAGAATGCGGACGGCAGCGGCCTTGACGACAGCTGCTGGTATTACACCTCCGACACGCTGAATAAGGCACTTTCGGACAGCCTGGAAGCGGATTCCACCGGTGTGAAGGACGCTCTCGAACAGTACATGGCGGAGGCCGGAGCCATTGCGATGCCCCTCACCGACGGAAACGGCAAGAGCATCGTCCGCGGTCTTCCCGTGGGACTTTATCTTGCGGTCGAGACCAGAGTCCCCGAGGAAGTGACCTCCACCACCGATCCGTTCTTTGTCAGCCTTCCCATGACCACGGTTTCCGGCGACGAGAATTCCTCTTCTCCCGAAGGCGGACATTTCTGGAACTATGATGTGGTCGTCTATCCCAAGAACAGGACCGGCATTCCCTCCCTGGAAAAGACGGTCCGCGAATCGAGCGAAGATACCGGAAACAATGACGGATCGGATGTCATCACCGACGGATTCGGACACAACGCGACCGCATCGGGCGGCGATACGGTGGAATATCAGCTGATCTCCACGCTTCCGTCCATCACTTCCGAAGCTACCGGTCTCACGGTCTACAATTTCTACGACACCCTTTCCGAAGGACTGACCTACGACAAGAAATCCGGCATCACATTTGATATCTTCAGCGACAGCGGATGTACCGAAAAGATCGCCTCCTGGAGCATGAATTCTGGAAAGTTCACCGTCATCTATTCCAGCGACGACCGTCACATGACCGTTGATATCACGGAAGCGGGCCTCGCGGAGATTAACGGACGCACCGAAAATGCCAACGGCAGCGTGTACAGGGGATATTCGAACTATACGGTGCGCATCACCTATAAGGCATCGGTGAATTCCGACGCATCCGCCGTTTACGGAGAAAACGGAAACGAGAACAGGACCGTCCTTACCTGGAAGAGAAGCTGTTCGGATTACTATGACACCCTGATCTCCGATGCCCATGTCTATTCCTTCGGCCTCGATCTGACAAAGGTCTTTTCCGATACGGATTCCGAAACTGCCGAGGATGCCGGCATGTTCAGGCATGTCAAGTTCAGAATCTGGAACGAGACCGACGGATACTGGGTCACCGCGGTCCGAAATGATGGGGAAGGCGTCTACTATGTGACAGGCCATGCCGCGGAGGAAACGGATGCCGCCGTCTTCTATCCGGTCACTTCGGACGGTGAATACGGAAAGATCATCGTCAAAGGAATGGAGGACGACGAATATGTCCTGACAGAGATCGAGACGGCAGACGGATACGTCCTTCTGAAGGACAGGATCACCGTGACGATCACGGCGGAGGACGATCCTTCCAGACCCTGCACGGAATATGAGGAGGATACCCTGGGCGTTCTGCAGAACGACCCCCATTACTCTTTTGACGGAGGATGCGATCTCCGCCTGGAGGGCATCCCGCAGAAAGCTCTTGTCTATAACTATCTGACGGCGGAGGCTTCCGTCAACGGAAATGCCGTCACCATGGAAACCGACGGGGACTCCGCAAATGCGGAAGCTCTTCTGACGGTCGTCAACACGCCCGGATTCAGGCTGCCCGATACCGGTGACAGCGGCACTATCCTTCTCAGCGCGGCAGGCGTCGTTCTGATGGCCGGCTCCGTCCTGATGCTCTTCCTCATCGGCAGAAAGAAAAAGGAAGAAGAACATCCGTAACGGATGATGTTTTCCGCAAACTGCTTCAAAGGCCCGGTTCGCCGGGCCTTTTTCATATACTGGAGGAATATTGAAAAGGAAAAATATCTGTGCCGCGGCAGCCGTCCTGCTGTTTCTGCTGGCACTGGGACTGATGCTGTATCCCGCCGCGGCGGAAAGATACAACAGATGCCATCAGTCGGAGATCCGCACGGAATACGACACTGCCGTATCGGCGGAAAAGGAAAATGCAGTGACGGAGATGCTGGAAGATGCGGAGAACTATAACAGGATGCTCTGTGCCGCCGTCCCGGAAGAAGGCACGGCAGTCCTGCCGGATTCCGCTGTGTCGGAATATGAGGACCAGCTCGATATCGCCGGAAACGGGATCATGGGTTATCTCCGGATCCCGACCATCGGGGTGGAACTGCCGATCTACCACGGAACCGACGACAGGACTCTTGAAAAAGGAGTGGGACATCTGCTGGGAAGCTCCCTGCCGGTCGGAGGCACCGGCACGCACGCGGTGCTCAGCGGCCACTCCGGCATGGCGGGGCAGAAGATGTTCACGGATCTCGAAAACATGGAAACGGGCGATGTTTTCTACATCGATATTCTCGGGGAAACACTCGCTTATGAAGTGAAGAGCATCAGCGTTGTCCTTCCGTACGATACTTCTCTTCTGCAGATCGATCCGCAGAGAGACCTCTGCACCCTGGTCACCTGCACGCCCTACGGCATCAATACCCACCGTCTGCTGGTGCAGGGAGAACGCATTCCGTATGATGAGACGGAAACGGCGGAAAACACAGTCACGGCAGCAAAGGGGTCGACCTGGGAAAAACAGTACCGTAAGGGGATTCTCCTGGGAACGGTTTCCGCCGCAGCGGCCCTGGGCCTCCTTTGGGTCATGAGAAGACCCCGGAGGAAGAAAAATGCGTAAGCTGCTGACGGTATTTGCCGTTCTTGTGCTTCTGTCCGGACTCGTACTCGCGGTCTATCCTTTCGTAAAAAACGCCTTTTACAGCCGCATGGCTGAGAAAGAAACGGAAAATTTTCGGGAAAAAGCACGGGAAACTGGAGCGGAAGAGACAGAGGACAGCGTGCCGTACGAAGAACTGCTGGAGGCTGCCCTGCAGTACAACCGGGAACTGTGGGAAAACAGCCTTTCCGGTCTGACGGAAAAGGAAAACTACAGGGAATCCTGTCTGGAGCTTGCGGATTACGGCATCGGGGACGGGATCTTTGCCGTGATCTCGATCCCGTCACTGGAACTTGAACTGCCGGTTTTCCTCGGGGCTTCTGCCGAACATCTTTCGGCAGGAGCGGCACAGCTCTGCGGGACCGGCCTTCCCGTCGGCGGGATAAATACCAACTGCGTGATTGCGGGGCACAGGAGCTGGCAGAGCGGGATGTATTTCCATGACATTGTGGACCTGGAAGAAGGCGATGAAGTCTATATCACCAATTTCTGGGGCACTCTGTGCTATGAGGTCACGGAGTTGAAGACTGTCGGAGAATACGATTCCGGATGCACGGAGATCCGGGAAAACAGGGATCTGCTCACGCTTCTGACCTGCTGCTATCCCTCTCCCGGAGTGAAGGCGAGATATGCAGTGATCTGCGAAAGAAAATACTGAGGGAAAGTATTGCAGATACGGCAGAGCCGGATACAATAGTTCTTACTCGCAGAAAGGGAGACGGAAGCATGCCGGGACTGACCGAAAAGGAAAAAACAGAATACATGGCCATTGCCGGAAGCTACCTTGCAAATTATCATGTGCAGATGATGAAGGCTTTCATACAGCACGGCAGTGTCACGACCTACGACCATTGCTGCAGCGTGGCGACGCTGGCATTCTGCCTCAACAGAAGACTGAAACTGGGCCTCGATGAGAAGACCCTTGTCGCCGGTGCCCTTCTTCATGATTTCTGCCTGTACGACTGGCATCTCCCTCACAGGGAAATGGGACTGCACGGTTTCACCCATCCCGCCACAGCCTGTGGCAATGCGGTCAAGTACTTCGGGGTCGGCCCGAAAGTGCAGGATGTCATCCGCAGCCACATGTGGCCGGTGACCCTGTTCGTTCTCCCGCATTCCGGGGAAGCCTGGCTCGTCAGCTTTACGGATAAATACGTCGCTTTCATCGAGACGTTTTTCAAACGATGATCTCTGCCGGATGCCGCTTAAGCGGCGTCCGGCTTTCTCTGTTTTCAGTGAAAAAATTGCGGGTATTTTGCCTCAAATTTATTGCGTGAGATTCAAAAAGGATATACATTTAAAATGAATAAATATCCGGATCGGGAGGGAACAGAAATGGCAGATACCGCCGAAAAAAAGATGGACGAGATCAGGAAGAACCGCGAACTTGCCGTCAGCATGGCACTTTCGGATTCGGTCTCTTCACTCAAAATCATTATTCCGATTGTCATGGCTTTTCAGGTTGCTCTCATTGCTGTCTGGACCAAAAGTGCCGGAAACCATTCCGGTTCCTGGGTCCCTCTTTTCTACCTCGCCGGCTATATCTTCGTCCTCCTGGCCAGCGGTCTTATATGGCATCTGCTTGCCAGATTCAAAAGAAAGAAAAATTACCGTGTTCTCTATGAAATCCAGACCACCTACGCATGGATGCTTCCCGTATGGGCGGCTGTGATCAACTGTATGGATGCCATCCTGAATTCTTCCAGTTTCGGCATGCAGATCTATGTCATCGCATGTCTTGTCGCCCTGACCGCCTGCTACATGCGCCCCGGAAAGTGGGTGACGATCCAGCTGGTCTCCGGACTGATGATGCTGAGCTGCACACTGATCATCCCGGAATCCGAACGTTTCGTCTACGCCGCAGAAATGATCGCCTACATCATCACTTCGGTCTTTGGCGGCGGCGCCATGCTGAAGTACAAGTGGGGGAGCTACATCCGCCGCGTCCAGCTTACTTCCGTTCTGAAAAGCGTCGAGTATGACGAAAGAACCGGGTTATATACAAGACAGGCCTTCTACGTACATGCCGGAGAAATGCTGGCAAAATATCCGGACAAGCATTTTGACCTGGTCATTTCCGATATCGAGGATTTCAAGGGCATCAACCGCAGATACGGAAAGCAAACGGCAGACTTTGTCCTGAAGACAGTCGGAGACTATCTTGCCGGTTTCAGCGGAGATACGGTTTGTACCGGAAGTCTCGGAGGAGACCAGTTTGTTTTTCTGACCGAACACATCGACGGTTATCCCCTGGAGCAGATGCTGACACGGGATCCCTGCGGCATATGCGAAAAGACGCCGGTCACTGACATTCGGACAAAATACGGCGTGTGCATGGACGTCGACCATTCAGTCAGTGTGTCGGATCTCTGCGACAATGCGATCCTGGCCCTGAAAAAGATCAAACATCAATATGGCGAACAGTACAGACTGTATGACAGCGAGATGATGGAGGAAGCCTCCCGCCGCAATGTCATAGAGCACAGCATGGAACGGGCATTTGATAATGGGGAATTCAAGGTCTATTACCAGCCGAAACACGATGCACAGACGGGGAAACTCGTCGGTGCCGAAGCGCTTCTCCGCTGGCAGCATCCGGAACTCGGATTCCTTCCTCCCACTGTCTTTATTCCCGTTTTCGAGTCCAACGGCTTTGTCTCCAAAGCGGACTTCTATGTATGGAAGAAAACCTGTGAGAATCTGCGCCGCTGGAAGCAGGAAGGCATATCCGTCGTTCCGGTTTCCGTCAACGCCTCCAGAAGAGACTTTACGTCTGAGAACATGTATTCCGACCTGAATAATGAAGTCAGGGCCAATGAGATTTTCCCTGAAATGCTTCACCTGGAAGTTACGGAATCCGTTTTCTCCGGCAACTATGAGATGATTTCCGAAAAGCTGCGGAAATTCCGCGAAGCAGGATATAAGGTGGAACTGGATGACTTCGGCACGGGTTATTCT